>JADMIO011430524.1_pt1 | contig 65638 bp, 53 predicted proteins | sample 8958161 | NCBI WGS metagenome assembly JADMIO01 (sample SAMN16585339, study PRJNA669376) | soil metagenome | isolation source: Crop rotation soil | place: USA: Cullars Rotation, Alabama | collected 2011
CGCGACAACTTGTCCACGTGGAATTCTAAGCTTAGGATCCCAATGTGCTGGAAAGCTTGTTGACAATACACCACAGGGGATCAATGGCAATTTTACTTACCACTATACGGCACCTGGACTATTGCCAAAAATTTTCGTCACACAATTAGTAGCCACTAATACAGTTGGCTGCAGTGATACAGCAACAGGTACTTTACAAATGAACCCGGATGCAGAAGCACAATTTGTAATTAATAATCCAAATGATTGCCCGCCATTTATTTTGTCTGTTGGTAATGCGTCGCAGTATGCAGCAACATTCAGGTGGTTTTTGAATGGTGATTTTAAAGATACAGCCATCAGTCCTTCGCTGTTGATTACAGAACCATTAACCAACTACACAGTCACTGTAATTGCTGATAATTTCTTTGGCTGCAAGCCAGATACATTCAGCCAGTCTTTTATTTCAAGAACAAAACCAAAGGCTGCGTTTACTGTAAATGATACTTTAGGTTGTACTGGTAACCTGAACGTGGTTACAACCAACAACACTATAAGGGCAAGTGCTTATGTGTGGGATTGGGGCGATGCAACAGCACAGACATCCTTCATCAGCCCAACACATTTATACAATATACAGGGGCAATATATTATTTCGCTGGTGGCAAGTGATGCCACCTGTAAAGACACAGCTTACAAAACAGTCTATGTTTCTCAAAAACCTGTTGTTGATTTTTCTGTAAATGATTCTGTAACCTGCGATACAGCAAGGATACATTTCACCAATCTTACAACTGGCGCAACAAATTATTTGTGGACATTCAGTGACGGAAGTACCAGCAATGATGCAGAACCAAACAAAAATTTTGCTCCAGGCCTTTCTTATTACACTGTAAAACTGGAAGCATCCAATAATTTTGGATGTAAAGATGTTACCATCAAACCCAATTTAATTTTGGCAAAGGTTCCGCCTGCAGGAGATTTTGTTATCAATCCATCTCCTACCATTTCAATTCCTCTATACACATTCAGTTTTAACAACATTACGCTGCATGATAACAACTACACTTACCAATGGACGCTGGGTGATGGTTCTTTTGAAAGCACAAGAGATGTGGTGCATAAATACAATGATACCGGAAGCTATGAAGTGCAGATGGTGGTGTTTGATAATAAAAACGGTTGCCCCGATACGACTATCAAAATTGCAAGGATCGAAGGACAGCCCGGTTACTTATATGTACCGAATGCATTTTATCCAAACAGTTTACAAATGCAGTTCAAAACATTTAAGCCATTGGGTAAAGGATTAGAGTCATACAGGTTGCAGGTATTTGATGCCTGGGGTAAATTATTATTTGAATCAACACAATTAGATGCTGCAGGCAGCCCGGTGGAGGGCTGGGACGGAACTATGCTGAAAACCGGCAAGCCAATGCCGCAGGATGCTTATGCATGGAGAATTGTTGCCCGTTTCAGAAATGGAAGGCAATGGGACGGTATGAGTTATACCAACAACAGGGACAGCAGCCCGGGCAACACATTTGGAACAGTAACATTATTCAGGTAAACAAGTACCATGAAACAAAAAATATTTTTATTGATAACTATTGCCGCCATTAGTTGTAAACTAACGGCGCAGGACATGATGTTCACTCAATTTCATTATGCACCCGTTTATCTAAATCCTGCCTTGACCGGCACAGGAAAAAATAACCTGCGACTGTCGGCAGTTACAAAGATGCAATGGTTCAATTTATATAAGCCATTCAAATATATTGCCGGCGCTGTTGATTATTCTGTGTATGATGAGTATTTAAGAAATGTGGTGAATCTTGCTTTTGCAGTTAATCATTCAAGCAAAGGGTATTTAAGTAATACCAATGTTTCTGGTGTCCTGGGCAGAAGTTTTGGAACAAATAATGGTAATTGTGCCAACTGGTTTTTAAGTTTGGCATTGCAGGCTGGCTATACCTTCAGCAATGTAAATACAAAGGATTTTGTATTTATCGATCAGCTTGACCCAAGCGGTATCATCAGCGGCCCTTCTGATGTTGATCTTTTTGTAAATGGCAAAAGCAAAAACTATTTTGATATGTCATCCGGTTTTGTATTTACCTGGAATGATATTATGATCGGCGGAGCAGTTCATCACATGAATGAACCCAACGTAAGTTTTAATGGAAAATCTGAAAATGGAAAACTACCCAGAAAGATCACTGGTCATATTGGTTATGTGTACGACAATGGAAATATAAAACTGAAACCAACATTGATAGGCGAAGTGCAGGGACAGAGTAAAGCGCTTGTGATGGGTTTACTTTTTGACTTTAATGAATTCCCCATACAGTTAGGGTGTTGGTACAGGAATAACCAGGGCTTTAACTACAATAATGCATTTAGTGTGGGCTTTACCTGGAAATGGGGAGAAGGTAAAATGGCTTCTACTCAAAGCAATGATTTTGCCAACCGGATGGGTATAAGCTATGATGCTGAATTTAACAAACCCGGTATCGGCACCACACATGGCAGTCTTGAACTCGGCATACAAAAAGACATTATCATCGACGATAATTTAAAATGTCCAACGGCATCGTCGGGCATTTGTAGTTACAAATTTCCTTGGGAATTTTTTTAACCTTCTGAAAAGAAATTCATGAATTGAAGCGCTATATTTTTCACTACATGAAAATGAATATCATTATCGTTTTGATTTTGCACATGTTCGGTGTTAGTTACAAGAGTTTTTTTCTTATAATTAAAATTCGAAGTAAAATCGGCTTATGTTCCGTGTGTGAGACAACTTGTCTGATCCTGCCAGGATTTAAACCTCTTGTACTATGCTCTTTAAATCAGTTTTTTGAGTCCTCACTGTTTTGTTGGTGAAACAAATTGGAAGCTAACGCATTCTGTTTCTACTAAGATGCCATAGTGATACAAAGTGCACAAGTCTTGCTGAAATCTTTTACTCTAACCTTTCAGCGATTTCATTTTGCGGTAGGGATTTTGTCGAAAAGGTTTCGTTGATTTTGTTGTCATTGATGAAGAGCAGGAACAGCTGGAGAGGTTTAACCTCCCGGCGCTTCGTTGAATAAACCGAAGCTAAGGGTTCAACAGAGGTTTTATCAATACTTATAATCTACCTGCCAGACAAAGTCAACGATAAACCCGGGCTTACTGTTAAGCTGCTGCCAGGTTCATTAGTTACAGAATAAGCATCGGCATTAATATCCACTACTACTGCATGCCTTACCGTTACCTGTGTGTAAGTGCCAGGTACTTTACCATTGCTCCATGTGGCAGGATCACTCCAATTGCCATTGCGAACGGATACTACTGGGTTAGTTATCTTTCTTACACAGCCATAATTAAAGTCTACAAAATAAATATCACCATACCTGTCTGTTTTTATCCCACGGGGATATTGCATGGTGGCATTAATAGCAAGGCCACCATCACCGGTATAACCCTCAGCACCATTACCCGCCACTGTTGTTATCTGCCCGGTGGAAAGATCTGCTTTCCTGATCTTTTTGTTTGCGTCATCAGTAAAATAGATAATGGATGTATCCAGCCTGCTGGTGGCCACACCAAAAACGGACAGAAAGGGACCGTTGCCATTGCCTGCGAACGTGGTGATAATATTGGTTGCCCTGTCAATCTTCCGGATGCGGTTGTTGCTCCAGTCGGCTATGTATATATTCTGATGATTGTCAAAAGCAATGCCCTGCGGAAAATTCAACAGGGATTGGGCTGCATCAGCTCCATCACCCGAAAAACCTGAAAAGGCTTCGCTGCCTGCTATATATTGGGTAGTGCCGGCCTGTACAGATATCTTACGGATACGGTCCGGCTGAAATTCACTTACAAACAAATCACCATTTGCATCAAACAACAGCGATTGAGGTGATTTTATAAGTGCAGAATCTTTTGATACGGTTGCGCTGCCGGTATATGAGCCTCCGCCTGCAAACTTTGTGATGTTACCGGTGATATGATCGATCTTACACACGCACCTGCATTGATTTGCATCCACATAAATGTCTTGTGCAGCATCCACCGCCACAGCAACGGGCCTAACGGCTACGGATGTGGCCGGTGTACCATCAACCACAGGCGTTACATCTTCTTTTCCGTAGCCAGCAATAGTTGTAATAATCCCGGTGGCTGCATCCACTTTACGCACACGGGCATTGAATTGTTCTGCGATGTATATATTACCAGAGGAATCAATGGCAATATCATCTGGCCCAAACAGGGAGGATTCTGTTGCCGGTATGTTATCCCCGATAAAACCTGGCGTACCATTTCCACCTACTGTAGTAATAAGGTTGTTAGCAGCAGTAAATTTGCGGATACGGTTATTAGAATAGTCGCCGAACAGCAGGTTACCTTCTTTATCCAAAGCAAGGCAGCGTGGGTCGATGGCAGCCTGCAGTGCAGGAATGTTTTCGCCATTGTAAGCCATTGCATCGGTGCCCACGATTTTCGTAAGCACTCCTGTAGTACTTATTTTATAGATACTGAAAAAATCATTGGTGAAAAATATGGTACCCTGCTTGTCTACCTTAAGGCCAAAGACGGCACCGTAAGTATATTCAGCACCCGGTACTGTATTGATAATGCCCGTGGCGGCATCTATTATCCTTATCATGCTGAACTGGCTGTCATGCAGGTATATGTTACCTGCAGCATCCAGTGCCAGTGCCCTGATATCCCCGAAACGTGATTGTGTTGCCGGTATGCCATTAATAACCTGCCCACCAAGGCCTGCACCAGCAACGGTAGTAATGATGCCGGTGGCTGCTGATATTTTTCTTATCCGGGCACTTGTCTGATCGCTGAAATATACATTGCCGCTATCATCGAGGGCAATACTTTTAGGTGACTTTAGCTGTGCCTGCGTTGCCAGCCCGCCATCGCCGCTGTAGCCGCTGGTGCCGTTGCCTGCAATAGTGGTGATGATACCAGTGGCCGCAGTGATCTTTCTTATCCTGTTGTTGTATTCATCCACCAGGTAAATATTGAGGGCTGTATCAATTGCAATACTGTTGAATGATGAGGGAGTTGTAATGCTAGCGTCAACAGCAGGGCCGTTATCCCCTGCTGCGCCACAGGTGGTATTGCCACTAACGGTACTCATGATACCTGTGGCATGATCTATCTTCTGCAAGCGGCACAGGGTATTACCATAGTAGTACCCTGTAAAGAAATAGATATTGCCCGCTGTATCCACTGCCATTCCCCTGGGGGAAGCTATAAGCCCTGATGTTGCAGGCAACCCGTTACCAAATTTTCCACCTGCCACAGTTGAAATAACCTGCGCCTGGATAGTGGTGGTTGCGTATAACAATGCAGCAATAAGTACAGACCGGAAGTATAGTTTTACCTTCATAAGTGATTTTGTTCTCACAAATATCAGGAAATTCTTCTTTTTGCCTTTCCCAGATATCCTGATCATAGTGTGCAGGCAATCCATATACGTAATTGTTAGTATAGCAACTGATGCGATAACTGCATTTTGCCAGTGGTGGCTTTGTCGAAGAGGGTCTCGTTGGTTTTGGTGTCGTAGATGAAGTGTAGAAACATTTGGCAGTGTTTGGCCTTGCAGAAGAGGATCATGTTTCATTGCACCTATGTCCAGTCAGAAAGGATCTTCCAGGCGGTGCGTTGAAACATTCCCTGAACTATACCTTTAAAATAAACACCAAGGTTTGCTACAACTTTTGAGATGTGTAGTTGCTCCAAAATCATAAGTGCTGGTAAGTTAGGTGTAGAAATATTAGGATATGCTGAAAGAAAAATGAGATGATTTTGAAGGTGTTCATTTATTTTTTAGCTTGGAAATTTATCTTATAAATATGTATTGATCTGCATTGATTCAATTTGACATAAATTGAAACGCTTACACATGTAATGAAATTCATTGATACGTATTGACATGTATTGATACACTAAAAATTCTGTATCTTGTCCCCTACCTTAAATCATGAACAAAAACCCAGAACAACTTGCCAGAGATAAAATAGACGTTGAGTTAACTCAATGCGCCTGGGTTATTCAAAAAAAAAATCAGATCAATCTTAGTGCAGCAACCGGTATTGCCATCCGGGAATACCAGACAGACATTGGCCCGGCAGACTATGTCCTCTTTGTAAATAAACAACCCGTTGGCATTATTGAAACCAAACGTGCAGAAGAAGCGATACACCTTGCCATGCATGAAAAGCAGACCGAAGGTTACCGTACCGCCAAACTAAAATACCTTAATAACCAACCTTTGTTCTTTGGTTATGAAAGCACCGGAGAAATCACAAGGTTTAGGGACTTCCGTGATCCCAAACCAAGAAGCAGGCCTGTATTTACCTTTCATCGACGAGGATTTTTATTGCGCATTGGCCATAAACTAAATTCATCAAGATCATTTTGCGATCATTGCTGTCATCGGTGTGGAGCAAAGAGCCGATAGCAGCCCTCGAAAGAAAAAGGCTGGTATAGACTATGAAAATGTGGCATTGACCTTTGTTGAATAAACCTTACCAAGAGGAAAAAATAATATTAAGCATAGCAGTTAGAAGTTACAAACATAAAACTTGAGAATTAAAAACCGTTTGGCATCGAAACTTGAAGCAATAGAAAAATTAAGCCTATGTATGTAAAAGATTTAAGACTTTGGAATTTCAGAAAATATGGGTCGTCCGACGATTTAGATAGACAGCCTGATTTAGTCGTGACATTTAATAGAGGTCTTAATGTTCTTATAGGAGAGAATGATTCAGGAAAAACAGCAATACTAGATGCAGTAAAGCTTGTATTGAAAACGCATGCGTACGAATGGATAAAAGCAGAAAAAGATGATTTTACATCTGGATGTTCGAGATTAAAAGTTGAGATGGAGTTTGCAGGAATAACAGATCACGAAGCAAAAAACTTTATTGAGTGGCTAGGTTGGGATGATGAACTAATTGGAACTAAAGTCGATAAAAGGCCAAAACTTATTCTGATTTATAAAGCCGAGCTTAAAAATGGGCAAATACTTCCATCAGATGTAAAAGCAGGTATGGATGGAACAGGGCACTTGATTAATGCAGAAGCTCGTGAATACTTAAAATGTACATATTTGAAAGCACTTCGGGATGCCGATACTGAGCTATTGGCGAAAAAAAATTCCCGGCTTTCCCAAATACTTCAGGAACATAAACTATTTAAAAAAACAGATAGAAACACACAACATGAACTAGAAAAAGTGATAGCCAATGCCAATCAACAAATCAAAGAGTATTTTGAAAATGATGAAGTAAGCCCTGAGAATGGAAAAAGCAATAGGGATCAAATAATAACGCCGGTTAATAATTTTTTGGAACAATTCATTGATAAGAGGCATTTGTCAAAGTTTGACATAGCGGATGTCGAAATAAAAAGCATACTAGAAAAAATTTCTCTGGGTATTAGTGGATATAACAGGTTGGGATTAGGAACAATGAATAGGCTTTTTATGGCAGCTGAGTTACTTCACTTGAAAAAGGAAAACTATGATGGCTTAAGACTTTGCCTTGTCGAAGAATTAGAAGCACATCTACATCCTCAGGCACAGATGAAAATCATTGAAGTACTGGAAGTGGAGGCAAAGAATAATATCCAATTCATTTTAACAACTCACAGTCCAAATTTGGCTTCAAAAGTGCCCATTGAAAACTTAATAATTTGTGATAAAGATGGAGTTTATCCTTTGGCTAAGAATAAAACAACACTCGAAAATAAAAACTACACTTACTTAAAGAGATTTCTTGATGTTACTAAATCCAATCTTTTTTTTGCTAAAGGTTTAATCATTGTTGAAGGATGGGCAGAAGAGATTCTATTACCAGTAATTGCTAAGAAACAAGGGTATGATTTAACTAAGCATGAAGTTTCGATTGTAAACGTGGGCTCAACTGCTTATTTGCATTTTGCAAAAATTTTTCAAAGGAGTGATGGGAAAAAGATGAGACGCCCAATTTCAGTTGTTACAGACCTGGATGTTAGACCTGGAAAAAGTGGAAGTTTTGATCAGAATCAGCAAGAAAATAAAAAAGCTACAATAGAAAAAACGTTCGGTGACCTGACAACTTCTAATATAAAAATAAACATAGCAAAGGAGTGGACTTTAGAATGGTGTTTGTTCAAATCAGGCAATCTGTCGGAGTATTTTAAACAAGCTGTTAGTAAAGTCCATAATAAAACTAAGTCCTTCAAAAAAAATAAATCGGGGTGGAATAGCAATTTCGAAAGTACATTGATTACTAAATTGACAAAAGCAAAGGGCAGTCTTGATAAAGTAGCTGTTGCAAATGAATTGGCAGAATTGATCGATCAAAAAGACATTGATCTTGCTAAAGAGGATGAATATATAAAATATCTGATCGATTCAATTAAACATGCTTGCAGCTATGCAGATTGAGGAACATATAAAAAAAGCAGAGTCAATCTTTATCGATGGGCAAACCTTCGATGAGGAAAGAATCAATTTTATTAAATACTTGCAAACATGTGACCTACTAGCCGTACCTGGCAGTGGTAAAACAACTGCATTAATTGCGAAGCTGTATTGTATTGCTCAAAATATGCCATTCTTCGATGGCTCAGGCGTTTTGATTTTGGCTCACACAAATCACGCTATTGAAGAGATAGAAAAGAAACTCAAATACCATTGTCCTCAATTGTTTTCCTTTCCAAATTATATTGGAACTGTGCAAAGTTTCACAAATAAATTTTTAGCAAGCCCATATTACACTCAAAAGAATGGAAGGCGATTTATTGTAATAGATGATGCTGAATACAAACGCCAGTTTGACTTTTACTTAAACGATGTCAGAAAGGGTGCGGTTGCTTATTTTAAAAATAGGTATCCAAAATTATTCTATAATTCAAGATTGAATCTTACTAGTCATGGAGACATCTATGTCTGTGACGAAAACTCTAACAAAGAAATAGAAATTAGTTGTCCAAATAAATGGTTAGAAGAAAATACAACAACTCAAAAAATAATTGAATTAAAGGAATTTATTAAAGCCACTAAAATTAAGTTGTTTTCCAAGGGCTTATTGCATTATGATGATTGTTATTTTTATGCAAAACAATGTATACATAAAACACCCAACTTCAAGAAAGTTATTCAAAAGAGATTTGCTTACGTGTTTATTGATGAAATGCAAGACTTGGAGGACTATCAAATTAGCCTGATTGATGAGATATTTTTTTCCGAAAAAAACGACGGATTTATTCAAAGGATAGGTGACATAAACCAATCAATATACAGTTCTGGAAAAAAGGTCAAAATTGAATGTGACTGGAAACCAAGAAACATTCGGCACCTAAATAATTCTTATCGGTTAACTAAAGAGGTTGCTAGGTTAGTTAACGGCTTCACCTTGAGCTCACAAATTGAATCAATTAATGGAAATCCCTTCAGAGTAGAGGGCTTACAATCACTATCGACCATCATTAAACCACATTTATTATTAATTCAAGAAAATACAAACGGTGAAACTCTAAAAAGAAAATTTGAAGAGTTGATTATGAAATTTGGTCTTGATAGTACTTCCAGTGGAAAGAAAAATGGATTTAAGATTATTGGATGGAATACTGTTTGGGATAATGATGAACAAAAGATTGATAAAAATGGAAGAGTCAAAATACGATTGAAGGACTTGTTTCCCGATTATTCAAAAGAGTATAGATCAAAGAAAGAACACTTTGACTGCCTTAAAAAGTACTTGTGCATGTATGATCAAGAAAAGAAAACCCTTGAATCAGTTCGTAAATCTATACTAAATGCATTAGTTCAAATTTTAAGGATTGAAGGCATTTATCGGTCAAAAAATCAGTTCTATCGAAAAAGCACATTGGTAGAATTTATAAAGACTAAAAATGAGGAGGAATACAACGCATTTAAGTCTAATCTATTTAATTGGAGTTTTGACTTAGTAGTAAGAAAAGAATTTTCAAAAGTTTATAATAGTATAAAGTTATTTATTGAAAGTAAGTTCATCAATTGGAACTTCTCAAATGATGTAGATCCAAAGCCTCGAACGATTGAAAGGTCAAAGGACTTTATAGACAGTCATCACTATAGTTTTAACGAAGCAACTAGTTTAATTGACAAAGGGAAAAATGGCAGCAGCAAATTGATTGAAATTGAAATTAACTCTGTACATGGAGTTAAAGGTCAAACCCATTGTGCTACTATGTATGTGGAAACAGCTTATAAGGCCCCTCCTTATGAAATTTTGAAGATTCAGGAATTTAGTAAGAAGGGCTCAAAAAAGGCACCTGTAATAAAGACAAATCCTTTTCTTTTTCAACAGCATTCTTGTGAGGGAATAGAAGCAAAAAATGCACTTAAAATGATTTATGTTGGATTTTCAAGACCTACCCATCTTTTATGTTTTGCTGTTTTTAAAGAAAATATAGAGGACATCGAGTTATACCGAAATGCTGGCTGGGAAATCGACACGAGCCTGCTGAAATAAAATTACTAAAGGAAGTTTAGAAAATGCATTTATTAATTATCTTGGAGTATGCCACTATTCCTGCAAATCATTGACCTAAGCGAAAAGTAACCTACAGCAATAAGAACCCTGATGGCCGCTGGTGATAGTTTAGCTGTAATGAAATTATCGCCAGGGATAAAACGAGTTTGGATATTACTTGGCTGAAGGACAAGTCGCTAGCAGATTTGGATAATCTTCCTGATCCTGATGTGTTGGCGCTGGATATTGTAGAGAACCTTGAGGCTGGGCTGGAGAGTTTTAAATCTATTATTCAACAATTAAACAGCAAATGATGAATGCATTTATATCTTATAGTCATCAGGATAGTAATATGCTGGACTTGTTGCATAAACACCTGGCCCAACTTAGGAGGGAAAATATTATCAATGATTGGACGGACAGAGACATTATGCCGGGTGGTAAATTAGATCAAAATATTTCTTCCGCTCTAAGCAAAGCAAAATTATTTATTGCCTTATTGAGTCCTGATTATATAGCATCAAACTATTGCTATGAAAAGGAATTTACCGCAGCATTAAAATTGCAGGAGGGAGGTTTAATCATTATCCCGGTTATTGTCGAGCCATGCGACTGGTTAAATACACCATTACGTGATTTTAAGGCACTTCCTAAAGATGGCAAAGCAGTTAGTAACTGGGAAAATACAAACAACGCCTTTTTAGATGTTATTCAGAATATCAGAAGATTAATAGAAGCTTCAGGTGAAAAGCTGAGTTCATCATTCCCAATAAATCAACCGCATAATACTCTGGTAAGAAATTATAGAGTGCAAAAAGATTTCGACAGTATAGAAAAAATTGAGTTTGCTGAAAAGTCTATGGTTGAAGTAAAGGAATACATAAAGCGGTATATGGAGGAAGTGGTTAAGCTGGAGAATATTAAGTCCAGAATTTTCGTTGACAATGATCAGGAGTTTGAATGTATTCTTGTAAACCGCAATAAAATTGCAACAGAATCCCATCTCAGAATTTCAATTGGCATAGAGAATGCTTCTTCAATGTTTTCCACTATGACTAAGGATAAACAATTGTTGTATAGTATTAGTAAAGGCACGTATAGCCGGCAAGAAGAGAAAACTATCAGATTAACTTTTGATGAATTTCATTTGTTCTGGACTCAAGAAAGTTATCATTCAAGAAATCAAAAAAACAAAGAATTAACTTCAAAAGACATCGCTGACTTAATATGGAGCGAATGGTTAGAAAGTGTTGGAATTTTATAAACAGATTAAGGCTGGATGTCTTAAAAAAATTCATCAACTGCTACAATCCAAAAAACTGAAATAAGTACAAAGAAAAGTTTGACTCCTCCACAACCCCTGAAGGTCGCTGAAGAAAATTACTTACAATGAAATTATTGCAAGTGATAAAACGAGTTTGGATATTATGGGGTTGAAAGACCAGTCGCTTGCTGATCTGGATAATTTGCCAGACCCAGTTGTGCTGGCCCTGGAGATTGTGGAGAACTTTGAGGCGGGACTGGAAAGTTTCCGGGCAATTGCGGCGGCGCTGATTTCGAAGTAGTCTTGGTTACTTTGTTTTTTTGTGCCTGCATTTTTTTGTCAAGTTTTTCCTGGAGTTCCTGAGCCTGCTGTCGATCGTTTTGCTTTTTTTTCCAATGAAGATATGTTCCATAAGAGATAACAGCCACTACCCCACTTATACCAAGCGCCCACCATACACTATTGTTTACCTTGCTGACATTTTTTGGTTCTGCAAATAGTGGTTGATCCAACTTTAGTTCGGTTACAGGCGTTTGTATCTCCGCACCTGATGCTGCAGTGGGTTTCAACTCGGATACTTCCTTTGCAATTGAATCAGCAACTACAAGTGGCATAAAATATTTCTGCTCGATAGTGAGTGGTATATATTGTGTCATGATTTAAAGTCTCTTTTGTGTACGATAAAGGTTTGCAATTTTGGGTCTGCTACTTCAAGGCCATGATAAAAGAACCATTCAATTTCTCTTTTTGTTTCAGGATTTATTCCCCGTTCATGAGATATTTCAAAATCATAGCGATCATATTGAAGCAGCGTTTTATTAAAAGGTTGTGCAATTATTTTATTTTCGACCAATGTGAATATTTTTTCCAATAGTTCTTCATTGCGTAAAACCCGATCGTTTAACTTTTTTAGCGGTGCATTCTTTATTTTACGCTGGTCATTATGGAAATCTATCCGGTACTGTGCATTCTTAAATTTTTGCCTGGCATCGGTCGGTATGAACTTCTCACCGCTTTGAAGACATATTATTTCTTTATAAACACGATTAGAAATTCTTTTATTAATTTTTTTCATACACAATTATTTTATCTTGAGTTATCCAATTGTCTTCGATTAGTTTACTAACGAAGCAATCAGAGGTATTTTTCGAAACCTTTATTTACCTGTTTGAACTCTGTTCCAAAAATTTATCTAAGGATTCCCTGCAAATAAACTTACGTTTGCCTACCTTAGCAACCTTTAAGGTTTTATCCTTTAAAAGAATAGACATTTGAGTAGGCTTATAATTGAAGAAAGATTGTACTTCTAAATATGGTATCCATTTAGCTTTGATATCTCCTGTATTTACATTCGGTTGCATAATTTTTGTTTTGTATTCCAAATATAAAAGTAAAGACTGCATTACTTTGACTAAGAAACCGACTGGTTTGATATTAAAGGAGTGTTTTTTTATTAATGCTGCTTCACCTTTATTCTGTTTTCTTTGTAAAAAATATCTTTCATTCGTTTTCCAATATATCTTTCATAAGAAGCCTTCGGATAATGTATTTTGAATTCTTCCTCCGTAAATAAAGCAGGATGTGGAATAAATGGACCTGGATTTCCAATTAATAACCTGATCAAATCATAAAATTCAGCTAAAAATTTACTTTCCGATTTAACATCAGTGACCTCCCGACATATTGAAATAAATGCTTGTAAATAGATGTGCAACGTGTCCCCTTTTAAATGTGACAATGCCATCTTTTTATACTTGACATTTGTGAAAAGCAGATCGAAAACTTCCAATATATTATTGATATCTAGAAAATTAAAATCTAATATTTCTTTGTATCTAAAATGATTTTTGCCGTATATATACAGGATATTGGGATACTTGATACCGTCATAGCTATCAAGATAAGCCCCTGACCACAGCAACACTTCATTGATTATCCTGTAGTGTAAATACAATACAATAAAAGCAAGCGCCATCCCGGGTAGTATCACAACATTATTTCCTTCCATTATTCTATTAATTTCTTTTATAAGGATATTTCTATCAATAAGCCAGTTTAAGGCGGTATCCTGCAAGCCTACTCGTTTGAAAAAGTCCAAAACTTCGCTGTTTGGAAACAAACATGTTTGTCGATACAAGTATATAATTCTCTCTACATATTTTAGTTTTTCTTCAGCACTAATCAATGCCATATCCTTTATCTGAAATTGCCTAATTTCATTAAGGGCTAAGCTCAGCGCTACATCGGTGCTGAAAATGATTCGACAATAATTTATTCTATCCATTTTTAGAATAAAAGTTAGTTCCTCCTCTGAAAGGTCTTTATTTATAATTTCCTTCTTAAAAGCCGGTATATTTTGTATGATTTTATCATCAAAATGAAACATACTCAAATCGTCATTTTCATCAGGTGTCATCAAGTTATTTGCATAAAAACTATTGTTCATATATTATAATTAAAATTTTGAGTGATGAATTTCTGAAACTGGTTTTTAGCGTAAAGAAGTATTTCAAAGCTTATACTTTTATAATTCATTCTCATACCTTGCCTCGAATTGCTCCAGCCAAGCATATAATTTATTACATCACCATTAATATATCCTATATCATTGAGCATTTGATTCGCTGTGTGTCGGGATATATGCGTAGTTAATGTTTTATGAATTCCAGCCTTTGCCTGTATAAGTTTCAAACTATCATTCATATTATTCAGATGCCTGGCTGGAAAAATTCTTTCTTCATACATTGTTTCTACGTCATTATCGTACTTCTGTATTAGTGATACTGCCTCATCAACAAGTATCTGCTTAATAGGTTCTTTTGTCTTCTCCCTCGTTCCGCAATAAACGTATTCGCCTTTTTCTACTTGAATATTACTCTTTCTCATTGCGTAGATATCAGCGTATGGTAAACCAGTAAAAATGCCGAAGAGGAAAATATCACGATAAACTTCTAATTTTTTATCATTTTTAAGATTTAATTGAATTATTGCATTTATCTCACCAATTTCCAGATGAGGTTTCTTTGGATATTTTCTTTGCAATTTTACTTTTGAAAACGGGTTTTTTGAAATCAGTTCTGTATCACATGCCCGTGAAAAAATCACACTGATTTTAATAACAATACTGCTGGCAGAATAATCTTTAATGGCATTTTTTCTCTCATCTCCTTTCCTCTGTGGCGGAATATCCTTTTGCAGGTAGTCATAAAAACCAAAGGCCATCAAGGAAGAAAAGTTTTTTAATGTGATTGTCCCTTGCCTTACATAATTAAGGTACTTATTAAAATGGTTTATGGATTTTCGGTAGTTCTTCTTGGTGCCAACAGAAATATTACTGTTTGTCAATACAACATTTAAATAATAATCTTCAAGATAATCTCTTGCTTTTATGTGTTCTGGTTCCTTTAAATAAGATCCCCCGAATAACTTCTCCTTTATTTCTGAAGGAGTAAATTGTTCGAAGTCATATTTAAACCGATGAGGTAATCCTTCAAAATCAAATTCAATTTCTTCAAGGCGCTTATTGACTACATTACCTTTAATGTCCAGTCGCTGTGTAAAAGCATTCCAGTTCGCTAATTCGCTTTCCTTTAAAGCGACGTCTAGCTTTGCTTCCGCTTTAGTAGTGCCCTTTGAAATACGAATGTAAATCGGGAGGTCATTTGTCTTTTTACTCTTTTTGCTTACGTTTGGAAAGAATACAATTTTTGCTGCTTTCATTTTCTGAGAATTTTGGTGAAAAGATCATAATTCTGGTGAAAAAATAGCGACGCAAAAACCGACCGTAAACGTTATAAAGCGAAAGTTGCCGAAACTAAAAAATCCTGTAAATCATTGATTTGCAGGATTTCGTTACTAAATGAAAGTTAAGTGGTGACCGCGTTAGGATTCAAACCTAAAACCTTCTGATCCGTAGTCAGATGCAATAGTAATTCCTAAAGGATTACTACGAGATTGTGGGCTAAATGCGGACTAATAAAATAGAAACTGGATTATAATTAATTGATAACAAATTAACTATAATCCAGTTCAGCGGAGAGAGAGGGACTTTCTACTCTCCTATAAACAGCTTATAATTCAATGGTTTGTATTGAACAGAATTGATTTGTTAACCGAAGCGTTAACCGAGCAATTCATTTCGATAAACATTAGAATAAAAGAACTAAGGTGCTGTTATAAAAATACGAAATTAAAATCTATTTTAAACAGATTTAGTCTGCTTTTTTAATGTTCATTATCTACTTTTTCAACGACTTATACTAACGGCTACATGCACTATCCATGGTTTATCCCAGGCTTAAATACTGCTATATCATAAATGATCTTATCAACTCTTCTTCAATACCAGTAAACTCACAAAACTCTTTTGTGGTGATAAAGCTTCCCTTTTTCTTTTTGTATTTCTTCCTGATTTGAGCAAGCAAGTGCCTGGCGGCACGTTCCTTACGGCCGGTAATATTCATCACGTCTTTCGCATAAATGACTATGCGGTTTGGTATCGCTTGCTGCATAACCCTGCATTAACGGCAACGCTCCTTTTTTGTATTTGTAAGTCATTCTAACATTGTGGTGATAACTGCAAAAATAAAGTTATTACGATAACGGCGCACAGTAGGTGCAGTTGCAGTAAAGATTTTCTTAATTAATCTAAAACCTATGGCAAAACAAAAAGGTGTGATAAAACTGGATGGCACGATCGGTGATATCACTTTTTACAAATCAAAAGATGGCTTCTTAGCCAGAGAAAAAGGCGGCGTGTCAGGTGATCGAATTGCAAATGACCCGGCGTTCGCAAGAACCCGTGAAAATGGTGCAGAATTTGGCCGTGCAGGCAAAGCCGGCAAAGTGTTGCGTAATGCAATCCGTAACCTGTTGCAAAATGCATCTGACAGCAGAATGGTAAGCAGGCTCACTACAGAAATGCTGAGAGTAGTGCAGGCTGATGCAACAAGCGAAAGAGGTTTCCGAAATGTAATTGATGGCGAAGTAGACCTGTTACTGGGTTTTGATTTTAACATCAATGGTAAACTGAGTACAACACTGTATGCACCTTATACGGCAGTGATTGACCGGGTTGCAGGTACGCTTACTATCAACGTGCCGGCATTTGTTCCTGTGAACATGATCGCAGCTCCGGGCGGTGCAACTCACTTCAAATTAAACTCTGCAGGTGCAGAAATTGATTTTGAGGCTGAAACATTCGTGGTGGATGCACAATCAAGTGCAGTGTTGCCTATAGATGCAGTCGCAACGGCAATCATCAACCTGCCGAATGCAGTGACTGCAGCAAGCACACATCCACTCTTCCTGGTATTTGGAATAGAATTCTATCAGCAGGTGAATGGACAGTTCTACTCATTGAGGAACGGAGCATTTAACGCCCTATCCATGGTGGCAGTTGACGGAGTATAATTCATGGACCCGTACAGATCCCTATGAAAAATGGAACTGGAGATTCACAGAACATATTTTCCCAACGGCACGAATGGAGTCCTAAGACAGAGTGAAGACAAGCAAGGCATCATTTGTTATACAATTGAATTGCCATGGCTTGATAATCGACATGGGGTTTCGTGTATACCGGAAAGTAAGTATGAACTGGTTAAACGGTACAGCAAGAAGTTCGGGAAGCATTTGTTGCTTCAAGGGGTTGCCAACAGATCGCTGATCCTTATGCATCCAGCAAACGATGCACAAAAAGAGCTTAAAGGCTGTATCGCTCCGGTTTCAATTCATACGGGTGAAGGAAAAGGGTCAAGGTCCAGGATAGCTTTTCAAAAAGTCATGTCAATAGTTTCGAGTGCACTTGATCAACATAAACAAGTTTTCTTAACAATTAAATCCTAAAGAGTATGTGGCACATTTAAAAGCATCATTGACTGATGCAATGAGGTAACCAATTTTTTTGACAATTAAAATCGTGAAATCAAATGTGGCAGATCTAAAGAAGCATCCATAAGGATGAAATGAGACCGAATTCTATTTTTTAACTACTAAACTTTATAAAAATGGGTAACTGGTTTATCTCCGTGGTAAATGCAATCGGTGAAGTAATAATATTTCTTAACCGTTAAAACATCCGAACCATGTGGAATTTATAATTGGATAACTAAAAAATAGGGAAGCATTTGCTTCCTTATTTCTTTTAAAATCAAAACTTACTTTATGAAAACAACAATTGAAAGATTAAAATCCCCAACACCAAATTTTTTTAAAAAGATTAGAAATATCGGGCTTATCCTCGCTGCAGTTGCCACCTCCATTGTTGCGGCGCCTGTGGCACTGCCGGCGGTAGTAATAAAAATTGCAGGATACCTAGCCGTGGCCAGTGGCGTTGCCAGCGCTGTAAGCCAAACTGCTGTAGAGGGTGAATAATGAAGGAGCTATTTGACAATACTACCAAGGCCGGAACTGCAGGTGGTACACTGCTGACCATTTTTGCAAACATTAGCAGCCAGGATATTATTAAAACTGCTGTGTTGGCTGGGATAGGCGCTGTCGTTAGTTTCACAATAACGATCCTACTCAAAGCAATTATCAAAAGACTGAAAAAGTATTTCTGAAATGTTGTGGTGACCATCAGAATGACAAAGCCCCTGTGAAAAGGGGCTTTTAAATTTAGTGAATGCCTAAAAAGGCAAATCACTAAGGCAACGACGCCCGGAGGGGAAACAATGAATATACCAGCCAGGCAAAATAGTAAATACCCTGATGCTTGAGTAACGATAATGCACAGGACGCCTGCCCAGATGCCTGCTAAATGCAATACGGGGCAATACAGGGATAGGAAACGAAATGCCGAACGGACACAGTGCCATGCGGCGGGAAGTGATAATACGAAGCTGCTTTTGCATAAAAGTGATTTTTAGAAGCATCTTTCAGCGAAGGCAGAAAAAAAAACCAAAAGGAAACGGAATAAAGGATGGCTCTGTGTGCTGGCCTTGTGTTTATGCCGTAAGCTTTTGGTTTTTTTAGTCAGCCCTGTGCGGTGGGCTGCCGTAGCTATCTTTGCGAACTAAAACCACGCATGGCAAAAGCTGTCGTTATCATCTCGGCGAGGCAGTGTTGTTTGGTCTCAGCATTAGGTTTTAATGCCTTGCTGCTGCAGGTAATTACGAATAAGACATTCCTGGAGTGTAGCCGTTGCCTTTAGTATCTGACCAAGGCTATTTTTTTGCTTTTCTAATTTTTCCAGCTGTTGAAGTATGATCCTAAACTCCTGCCATTTAGGGTAAAGTACCTGAGCAGCATTTGCAATGACATGCCTCAGCTCTCCGACATTAACAAAAGGAATGGCTGTGCCCCGCTGAATTACCCTGAAGGCTTTTGCAGTAAATAGCCCATAGGTAAGCCAGAAATAGAAATCCCGCATTTCCTGATTGCTAGATATGACAACAAATGAATTTGCCCAGGGCGTAACACCAGGTTTCCCGGCATTATTTCCTTTGGACAAAATGAAAAACAGATGGGGAGGTACAACTGCATCAGGTGAAAGGTGACAACAGCGGATATGTACAGGCATCATAAATTGAATACCGCTGATTTTTAATATCCGGCAAAGCCTGGAATATGGCCAGCGATAGGCAACCCAAATGCTGCGTGGGAAGGAAGGCAAGGTTTTTTAGAAAAAAATACAACCTGGAGTGCGCCAAATTAGCGAAGCAAGGCGCTAACAGAAGGTGGAGATTTTTTTATAAAAACCCGGAGGGCAAGCGAAGTGCAACGGAGCGAAGACCTTGCCGACTGCTGTGGGCATAACTTGCCATATCGCTGGCCAGAATACGATTAATAGAATACATTTACAATCTTGAAACACATTCTTTATGATAGATTTAGACCTTACAAATACTTTCTTTGAAGCCTTAAATTATCCTCAATACGCAAGGCCCAATTTTTATCTCAATAAGCAAAAGGAAAGTGGCTGGAATAAGGGGGTCTTTTTGTTGACACTTCAAGAAATTTATCATGCAAGTGAAATGCGGTTAAGAATAAAATTGGGAGGGAAAAAAAGTAGCCCTCCTTATCCTGATATTGAATTGGAAAGTATTGGTATTCCATTGAAAGAATTCACACAACAAGAAAGTTCATTAATAATTAATAAAGATACCCTTGATGAATTATTTCTTGCAATACTTGCCGCTTGGGACGTTGACAAGAAAGAAAAAGAATTTACCAATTTTGAAATATTAGGACTTGTTGAATATGCGCTTGCTTTTATTCTTAAAGAGTTTAAAGTTCAGGCAAAGGATGGTAAATACCCATCGCCCCGACCTAGAACTGAGAGTTACTTTACTTATTTCATTATACAGGGAGGACCATTTTTCGATTTTCCAAAATTCAAAGCATGTATAAGAGAACTTAAACTCAATAGCCTGCATCAAGAAAATTTAATTCAGATATTATCAAAGTACCACAAAGCAGCAAGTGAAATTGTTGAATTATGGAATACTAAGATTTATGCTCTAAATAATATAGTTAATGAAAACGGAGAGCGTCCGGAGTCTGAAATAGTACGAGTTGAATTTAATGCAGAGGAATTAAAATTTAGTTGGTGGAATGATGTAAAGCAATTTGAAATCAAACCTCATAAGATGTTTTTGAATCAAGATTTCGCATACTACGCTGCAAATATTGCCAATCTGATAGCAAATGAAGTGCTAAACAAAAAGGACAAGGAGATCATTTTATACCAAAAAGACTTTATGCAGGACTTTATGAGAGGTATGGAACATCTATCGGAATTAGACTGTAATGAACCTTGTATGATAGGTTTGAAAAATGGAGAAAGTAAAGAACAGCCATTCCGTGACTGGTTTAGCACTTGCTTTAAAATGGCAGGTTACAATATTCAACGTGAGTCACTTAAAGGAAATGGAAAAATTGATTTGAAAGTTGAACACAATGCAACTGGGAAAAAAATAATTGAATTTAAAGGTTGGTGGAATCGTAAAAATAATAAGAAAGTAATAGAACAAACTTGCAAATATTTAACGCAGTTTGAAGATGATGGATATATTTTTATGATTAATCCTTCAATGGACGATATTACGGAGAAATACAAAAGCCTGGTCACCTCGCCACAGACAGGATATTTATCTGGTAGTTGGGATCCAGTTTTTCATAATAATACATCTTTTGTTACATACCGTTCATTCCACAAGTTTGGATCAAATAGAAAAGAAATTCACCACATCATATTTTCTCCATTTTAATCCACCAAGAACCTAATCGGTAAAACAGCCCTGAGCCAAAAGAAGCATGGCGGCGTGGCACACTTGTCCACGCCTGCAGCAAGAGCGAGCCGTCAGACGGCCGCAGGAGTAAGGAGGTACGACGCAACGGATGCGGACGGCGAGCCCCCACAAAGGTGCTGGCAGTAAAACCCCGTCCGCAGGCGGGGTGATGGCAGCTACATAGGAAGCCACCGGAGTAAATTAAGCGAAGCTTACGCAGGTGGCTGAACTATGCAAGTGAACCTTAGCGATGCTTTGCGAAATGGAGGTACGACATGAGCAGTTAGCAGTCGCAAGGTGAACGCAGCCTAAGTGGGGCGGCCGGCGAGCACAACAAAAGAAGGCAGCGAGTGGCCTGAACAATACTGAAGTGAAGCATGAACAAAGTTTTGTGAAGGGCACAGGAGCTGCCGTGAGGAACGAGGAGGAACTGCAAGCAGCATGACAAACTGCGGAGTAAAACGAAGCACCCGAGACAAGCGTAGCGTAGCAAGCTTGCGAAGGGCATTGCAATGACTGCAATACCATGCAAGTTTTATAAGTGGGAAATTGCAGTGATTGCAATGGTTTGGCGTGCTACTTGCTGACGACGAATGACGAACGCCGCTTTACCGGCCAAACATGAATAAAAGCGAATTACAAGTAGTGGATTGAAATCATTGAAAGCATAATTTAAAAGCAAATTCTATTTCCATAGTTATCACCTTGGGTAAATTATAATTCTTTGACAAAACCAGTTTCGGCTGGGAATTAACTAGTTGAATAGAGATAGACTTTTTCTGACCTTTGGGAAAAAATAAAGAATGCTTAGCTTGAATTGATTCCACTTCATTCCAAAATAACCGCTTTTGTCTCTTATACATGGGATTTGAAAAAACAAAAATCCACATTACAAGATTACCAATTACAGTAAAAAAGACATTTCTGAAGGTATTTTTCTTGGCAATTTAAGAAACTAGTTGTCCTTGACTTTCGACAATACTTTGAGAATAACAAAATTTAGTTGAGTAAAAAATATATGAAAAGCAATGGCCCCGATTGCAAGTCCCTCGGTAAAAATTTTTTCTCCCTTTAATATGTAAGGATCACTTATGGAATCAAATTTAAAAACATATTGAGTTAGTCCATAAATTAAAGCTATTCCTACCAACCCTGTAACATCAATTAATGGGATGGCATATTTTAAAAAATAAATTTCCTCCTTGATCTCCTTTATATCCTTCTCAATCTTCTCTTTCTTTTCATCAATAATGGCTTGCTGTTGCGTTGATACGTTGGTTAAATTTGTATGAAGAGAGATGAAAACACCAAGCTTAGTTATGTTTGAATCTCGTCCGTGGTGGAACATTTGTTTTATCAAGTAGTCGGCGAGCCAAAATAGAAAGAACATTGCCAATGCAGCCTTTTCGCTCCAGTGAAACAATTCCTCCCATTCAAATTTGACAACATTGAAAATTTGCATGAAGTAACAAGCAGGAACGCCAATTGAAATAATCAGGGTTAAGAAGTAGCAGAACAAAAATCGAGCCTTAATTCTGTTGTATTTTTTTTGAGCAATATCTCCTAAAAATGATCTATCTACATACTCACTGGCTTTTAGTATATCATTTAAAAACAATAAAGTGTTTATTGTGACCACTAAAAAGTTAACTATAACCAACGTTGCGATTATGAAATCATGTTTGTTACCACCGTGCCTTTCTGCATAGTCACTGCAGCAGAAGTAACGAGAAAAATAACCAACTAAAAAACAACAACCCAGCAACACTATTACAGTTTTTCTCTGTGACCAAATTGCTTGCCAGTATTCAGAAACCTTTGCACGCCGCTCGGCCCTAGCTTTAGCTTTTATAGCTTTTTTTTCAGCCTCAACTTTGGCCTTCTCGGCGGCCGCTTTGGCTTTGGCCTCAGCTTTTATCTCATCATCAGTTTGTGGTGCAGGGTTACCTAGCATTTCTGTCTGTTTTGATTCTTTGGAAATATCCTTGGTTATAATATGAATCGCTGTACTTGTAGCAATTGATGGTATTCCCATTTACAATATTAGAGTCCATCGATAGCAATTCATTTATTGTAGTGCATAATTCTTTCACTGGAATATAGTGTTCGTAATCGCCAAATGGCTTGGATGCTCGAACTTCTTCTGTTTGCATTGACGACAACGCTAAAGAGTTTGCAACAATATTATGTTGAGCATACTCGTGTGCTAGACACTTGATAAGACTTTCCACCGCTGCTTTGGCCGAGGTAAATGCAGCCATGTTTGGGAAATTATGATTTACAGAATTACAACTAAATGCAATTATTCTACCACCTCCCTTTTTTATCATTAATGGAAGAAGATTTTGACAGGCACCATAAAGAGTTGTATAGTGACTATCCATCATTTTTTGAGCATCCGTTGTATTTAATTCAGAAAAAGGTACATGATGCCAGAACGAACCAACACTATGAATAAAGTTAAATGGTCCGTCAAATTGCTTATCAGCATGGTTCTGCAATTCAGCTAATTTTCCCTGGTTGGTTAAATCAATTCCAGAAAAATAAGAAATGTTATCACACACCAGCTTTTTTAGTTCAGTATCATGTGATCGTGATATTAGTAATAAATTGATATTGCTTTCTTTGATCAAATGGTGAACTAACCCCTTTCCAATATGAGAATTTGCACCTGTTATTATAAATGATTTCTTATTTGTCATCTTTCAAAGTTCAAGAATATTCTTTTTTATTTTAGCATGCCTTAGGAATATTCCTAGGTAATTATAAATATTAACATCACCATCTAAAATTAGGCGATTTCCTTCCTTGTATTTGCTGCCTAAAGTCTCTAGTTCAATAGTTATTGGAACATCGCTTTCTTTTAATTTAAGGATAGCGTAGCTCCCAGTTTCAGCAACCTTAGTATATTCTAATCCTTCAGTTTTTGAAAAGTCAATAATGTCATCTTCAAAACTCATAGAAAAGGTATCAGGCCCCGGCAAATACCATGAATCTCTAAGAGGCTTAATGATGCCCCCCTCCTGCAATTCAAATTGCATCGTGTTAACACGAATTTCTTTGGTTGCATTCAAAGCTGAAACAGTCGGTGGATTGTCGAAAAATTTTCGTGCAGGACAAACTTCAATTGCAGCTTTTCCATTTTCATCATTATTAAGATATGCAACAACGTCGGATATAAATTCTGCTTCCTTTCGGTGATGGGTGACATAAATAACAACTAATTTATACCTATCAATAATAGTGGCTAAAGTCTGTAAAAACTGATCTTTTACCTCTTCATCTAGCCCAGTCAACGGTTCATCTAATAACAAGATATCGGGTTTGATGCTCAAAGCCCTCAAGAGAGAAATCCTCTGTCGTTGACCTCCACTGATTTCATTAACTGACCTAGAGTTGGACAAAATACTTTCTATTTGAAGGGCTTTTGAAACTTCAGAAAATAAATGATTATCAAACTTGGATTTATAAGTACCTACTTTAGCTAAATATTCGGCATTCGCAAGTGGAGTAAGATGATCGAATAAAACTGGCTCTTGTGGGACATAAGAAATAACTGGGTCTGTTGGGTTTGTATTAATTCTTCCTGAATATCCCTTTTCTACACCCATAATTAATTTTAAAATAGTAGATTTTCCACTTCCGCTGCTACCCATCAACGCTACTACACACCCTTTATCATTAGGTATAGAAATTTCAAATGATAAATTTTTAAAGATTGGTTTATCTTTTTTGTAACCAAAAGTAATATTGTCAAATTTCAATAGTTGCATTAACTTTCTTTAAACTTTAACCCTTTTATTAAAACAGCTTTCCAAATATATGTGCTTGCCAGCGATAAGAATATTGCAACCAGTAAAAAAACTGTTGCTTTAGAATAGTCTGCAGCTCTTCCTATATATAACATTTGCAAATTAGTTGCAAAAGAAGGAATACGATCAGATAAGATCATATTTAGGCTGGCATCATTCCAAATAAAAGTAAATGCAAACAGGACAGTAAATATGTACTCTGTTTTAAACCGCTGTAAAAAACTAAATTTTACAATGTCCATTTTGGAGATTTTTTGTGCAGATAAATATTCCAACTCATTTTCTTTTACTGAAAAATGAGTTGATATAATAAAGCTACCCAAAATAGGAAGCGTCAATATACAGTGGCCTATTATCCATACAATATAAATCAAAAAGTTAGAGCTATAGCCGATCCAGCTCAACCATTTAAATCCACAAATAACAATACATAGTGGTGGGATTACTTGCAGCAAAAAAATTATAATGAAATAAAATAGCGATTTGGAGTTAAAACTGCTTAACCATTTTCGAAATGCCAACCTTGAAGCAATACCTAAAATAATTGCTATTACGGTAGATGCAAGGGCGGCAATACAGGTAATTAAAAATGGGAAACCAAGAGATGAAATGCTTTCACTAAAATCGTATTTCGCCTTAAGTAATGCTGCTAAAGCGGGTGTTAGGATAATTAATAAACATAGTATTAAAAGTACCGAAGATCCATAATTGTTACCACCTGATTGAACCGACTTCTTTACAGAGCTTTCCCGACTCTTTAATTTCGATACTAATTTAAAAATTGCTAGTGCGACGCCTCCCATTAATCCAAATCCAGCTATAGCTACAAAGAAAATTACCAATCCTGCTTTAAAAGCAACTTGGTTCGCATATCCAGGGTTTATTAAAAGATCGGTTTGATAACTCCTATTTAACCAATGATTGATGAACTCTGTGTTTGTTCCTTGAGAAGCCTTGAAAATGAACTGACTTTTTACATCTTCATAAAAAGAAAAAGCAAACCCGATAAATAATAGTAATATAAAAAGGTTTTTTGACTGCGGTAAAAGGATATCCCTAATTTTTTCAAAACCAGATAGCCCTGCAGCGTCAGAATAGTCAACGATTCGCCGGGGAGTATTTTGGATGTTTAACCAAAACAAATAAGCAAATAGAAAACCAAACTGCCAAAATTGTAAGAAGATCAAAAACGCATTTTGCGATAAAGCTCCCCCGGCTACTAACCTGTTAAAAAATGTAGTATCAAAAAGTAAAAGCTTAAAGATAAATACGACAGCAACATTCCCCAATATTATTGGAAAAATAAAAAAGCTGAGTTGATTACCTAGCTTAGAATACAATGATATCTTTGAAAGTAACAAAGCTAAAAGAAAGCCTATTACAACATTTATAGATGCAGAGGTTAAAGCAAATAAAATAGTTCGGAGAAGCGAGGGAGTGAAGCCATTTGATTCACTCTCGAATAAGTCTTTAATATTAGTATTTGCCCAGCCGCCGATAAATATAGGTAGGAGAAATAATGCTGTTAATACAATAATGATAAAAACGACAAGCTTATAGGTTATTTGATTTTTTTTCATTCACTTCAAACTTAACTATTTACTTAAGCGCTTTATAAATACTCGCCCTGCCCTTTTCAACATCATCTTTTATTTTATTTAATGCTTCTCCAGCTGGTAACTTATCGTCCCAAAATTGCTGTAGGTAGTTTGTCATTGTTTGATTAACCAATTCGCTTTCAGGACCGGCTTCAAACATGTAAACTCCTCTTTCGAGCGATGTTTTCAAGGCATTTGAATAAGGTATCGCCTGAACACCTGGGTCGTCATAAGTCGATTTAAGGGGAGAACACAGCCCTTTCTTAGCTAAAGCGATTTGGGTAGGTTTTTGTAAAAGACTAATAATGTACTGCATGGCTTCAGTGGAGTGCGAAGATTGCCTATTAATATAAAAACATCCCCCCGCTAAACCTGATTTATTACCTGGAACAGGCGCATAACCAAATCTTGAATCAATCTTCCCGCCATTGTCAAAAGTAAAATTGTATAGGTAATCACTCCACACAAATGCCATTGCTATGTTTCCTTTTTTTAAAAGCTTAGTTTGTTCAATTACATCAACGGTACTAAAATTTCCAGCATTAAAAGGCTTTAGTGATTTATAAAAATTTGTTGCAGCTAAGGCTTCAGGCGAATTAATTTTGATTGGTGTCGTTGCATCACCTTCCCATCCATATTTTTTTTCAAATACCGTTCCGCCCATCCCATAAAGGATATTACAGAACTCGTAATAAAGCCACCCTCCTGCAGCACCCTGCAAACAAACTCCATAAGTTTTCTTTTTAGGATCAGTGAAAAATTCGGCTATTCTTTTATAGTGTTCCCAATCAGATGGTATCGATAACTCTTCATTAAATTTCTTCCTGTAATTATCTTTGTTTTCTTTTTTTTCAAATAACTCTTTATTGTAAACTAAGAGCATGGTGTTCGAAGCGAAAGGATAGCCAATTTTAACTTCACCTTCTGCGGGGTTAGATGGATTTTTGTAATAATAACCAACTTCCTTCCATGCATTTTGAAATAAATCACTTTCGAAATTCTTTTGCTCTTGAGGTATGGTTTTGCCGAGTTCTTCTATACTATATACATACTTGTTGCGAACAAATGAAGACAATGAAAAATTATATTGTAAAACAATATCGTATAGGCTAGTTTTATTTGCAAAATCTTGGTTTGCCTTATTAAAGGCATCTTCAAACGTATTTGGCTTAAAATCAATTTTTACGCTGCTAGTTTTTTCATATTCGGTCTTTAAAGCTTGCATAGCTTGAAGATTGGACGAATTTTCTCCCAGGATTGTGAGAGTAACCGGCTTTTTGTCACAAGAAATACAACCGGTAAGAACCGATAGTGCGATACTTGCTAAAACAAACAGGGAGATAGTTGCATTCTTGTTTTTCATTTTGATTACTTTGAAGCTAGAGTTAAAACATGAAACTACGATATACTGCCATTTATAAACCGCTGGTTTACCAAATTTTATACAAGATAAACATCCTGTCGCAATTTAGTATTGGTTAGATGGTACAAACTAAGTGCGTTACAAGTAACAATGGCGTAGGATTGAAAAAATTTTAGTAGATTAGAATTACAATAAAATACTAAAAATAGTAGTAAAAAATAAAGTGATATCAACAAAGTCAGTATAAGTATCTGATTATCAATACAAATAAAAGTGGTGGACTTTTTATAAATTTGCTATTTTTGTAGCATACTGACCCCTTTATGCTTGAAGTTAAAAAAGAACTTAATTATATTGATTTGTTTGCCGGTTGTGGTGGCCTTTCTTTGGGTTTACACAACGCAGGTTGGAAAGGTCTATTTGCTATTGAAAAAAGTCCTGATGCATTCAAAACACTTAAGCATAACTTAATTGATAAATGTAATCACTTTGATTGGCCAGAATGGCTAAAGAAAGATGGACAACCTACTGAATTAGATATTGTCAAAGTCTTAAGGAATTACGAACAACAGCTTCAAGCGCTACGTGGAGCGGTTGACATGGTAACGGGAGGACCGCCCTGCCAAGGATTTTCATCAAATGGTAAGAGAAATGAAAGCGACGAAAGAAATAAATTAATCAAACACTATTTAAAATTTATAGAACTTGTACAACCTAAAATTCTTTTTTTTGAGAATGTAAAAGGTTTTACAATGGAATTTGTTAAGAACAAGAGTAGAGGTAAGCGTTATTCAAATTTCGTAGTTGGAAAACTTGAAGACCTGGATTACAACGTGTATGGAGATATGATCGATTTTTCTGAATTTGGTATTCCCCAAAAAAGACATCGATTCATTTTGGTTGGAATCAGGAACGATGTAGTGAAAAAAAGTGGAAAGGTTGCGACGGATTTTTTTCAGCAAATTAAAAATAATAAAGAAAGCTTTTTAATAAACCACAATCTTAACCTCACTGTTAATTTAGAAGAAGCAATCTCAGATTTGCTAATGAAAAATGGCACTACTACCTCGCCTGATACTAAAAGTTTTAAAGCAGGACTTTATTCCCATGCTAAAGGTGCATACCAGAATTATTTGCGGCAAGGTTTACCAAATGGTGCAATAGCAGATAGTCACCGTTTTGTTAATCACAGAAAAGATATTGTTGCTAGGTTCTCATTATTTTTAAAGAATGAAACCCGGAACAAAACTATAAGCGAGGATACCAAAGAGTATTTTGGATTGAAGAAAAGAACACAAATTCCACTGTATTCAAAGGAACCATCTCCAACTATTACAACACTGCCTGACGATTATATTCATTATTCTGAACCAAGAATTTTAACAGTTAGAGAATATGCTCGCATTCAATCGTTTCCAGACACGTATGAATTTAAAGGCAAATACACTACTGGTGGTAAAGTAAGAGTAAAAGAAGTTCCCAGGTATACTCAAATTGGTAACGCCATCCCCCCCTTGTTTGGTGAGCAAAGTGGTATTGCCCTAAAATCACTCATATAAAAACATGGCAAAAGTCCATTTTCGAACAAATGTCTTATTAAAGAATATTATCGGAAAGGATCTAATCACAGATGATAATATTGCTGTTCTTGAATTAGTAAAAAACTCGTTTGACGCAAACTCAAAAAGAGTCGAAATTTTATTTTACAACATTCAAGAAAATGATGATGCAACACTAAAAAAAGAGCCCACAAATAAATCTTCGAAAATAATCATTAAAGACACTGGTGTCGGTATGGATGAAACGGACATCAAGGAAAAATGGTTAAACATCGCATATTCCGAAAAAAAACAAAAAAAAGAAGAGTTCGGCAGGTTATTAGCTGGGAATAAGGGTGTGGGTAGGTTTTCATGCGATAGGCTTGGCCAATACTTGGACATCTACACCCGTAAAAAAAGCGGGCAAATAATACACTTATTTATCGACTGGAAAAAATTCGAAATAGAAAACGAAAAAGATTTAGACATTCAAAAAATCAATCTTGAGACTACGCTATTAACAGACAAGGAGTTTACAAACAAAACAGGGTTGCAAGCATTTTCAAATGGAACTATCTTAGAAATTAGCAAGCTAAGAGAAAGCTGGAATGCGACAAAAATTGTTGGCTTAAAAAGACAGCTTGAAAAACTCATTAACCCCAACCAAGCCTTTAAAAAGAATTCATTTGATATCGAAATTATAGCGCAAGAATATAAACCTTTCGATAAAAGTAAAGAGGAATTTGAAAAAGTAAATGGTTCTGTAAAGAACAAGATTTTTGAAAAATTAAATTTTAGAACCTCTAGTATTGAGTCTTACATAGATAAGGAAGGCGAAACCATTACAAGCATTTTACGAGATCGAGGTAACGAAATTTTTACACTCACTGAAAAAAATCCATTCAAACTATTAAGAGATATACAAATAACCATTTATTATCTAAACACATATTCGAAAATCTATTTTACGAAACAAACGGGAATTAGATCAGTAAATTTTGGTTCGATTTCTCTTTTCATTAATGGCTTTAGAATTCCTCCTTACGGAGATGAAGGAGATGATTGGCTTGGATTAGAAATTCGAAAAGGTCAAGGATACAACCGCTATTTAGGTACCCGAGAAATTGTGGGACGAATAGAGATTAATGACCAGCACGAACAATTTAAAATTATTTCAAGTAGAGCTGGCGTAGTGAACAATCCTGCCTTCCAAGAGTTAACCAGCACTTCCAAACCTTTTGGTTATTTCTACAAGGCCTTTAGAAGACTCGAAAGGTTCGTGGTAGAGGGTATCAAATGGGATAGCGCCAATGAAGATGAAAAAGGGCTAGAAGAAAAAGTAAATAAAAATACTTGGAAAGTATCGAACGAAAATTACTTGGAAGATGCCCTGACGAGAAATCGAAGAATTATTTCGGTAATTAACAATATTATTGACCCCAAACCAAAAGATGTTATCAGCCTCCACATTAATGATGAGTTCGTTGTAGAGATCGTTCAAGAGCAAAATCAAAAAGCTAAAGAGGAGCTGGACGAAATAATGGCGGAACTATCCTCAAAGAATGTTGCAACTGAGGACCTGAATAATTTTATCGAAAAGTTGGAAAAGAAAGCTCGTGAACTTGGAGCTTTTTCAAAAACCCTTGCTCTCTACCAAACAGTTCCCAAAAAAGAAGCTAAAAATTTAGGGAAGCTAGCCGAGGAATATGAAAGCAAATATTTGGAGCTAGTAAAAGAGAAAGAAGAGCTTGAAGAGAAATTAGCGGCCGAGGAAGCTAAGAGGAAAGAATTGGAAGAAGAGCTTGAAGCCGAAAAAAAAGAAAGTTTATTTAATAAAAAAATAGCAGGCACAGACGTAAAGGAAGTTGTGAGCTTGCAACATCACATTGATAGAGCAACTGAAAAGATTAATAAGAATGTTAGCGACCTTATTACTGCAGTAAATAATGACAGCTCCAAGCAGTCTATTTTAAAGCTTATAGATAGAATTAGCCTCGAAAGCAAAAAGATTTCTTCAGTAGTGCAATTTGTAACTAACGCTAACTTCAACTTAAAAGCCACAAGCATCAAGAAAGATCTTAATCGATTTATTAGAGAATATATATTAGAGGTTCACCAAGAATATGAACATTTGAAACTTAATAGACAACTTTTAAAAGTCGACTTGGCAACTGATGAAAACCCATTTGTTTATAGTTTTCGACCAATTGAAGTTGTAATGATTATTGACAACCTTTTTAGTAATTCCTATAAGGCTAAAGCAAAAAATGCTTTCATAAAATTGCGGACAACTCGTAATGGATTTTTTGAAATCTCTTTTACTGATGATGGAAGTGGAATAAAAGATACTATATTACCACGTATTTTCAATATGGGCTTTACTACTACAGAAGGAGGAGCCGGCATTGGTTTATACCACGTAAAACAATTAGTTGAAAAAATGAAAGGCACTATCGAGGTTAATAATAAAATACCTAAAGGTGTACAATTTAAAATACTAATACCAGCAAATGAATCTTAAATACAAAATACTTTGGTTTGAAGATGACGATGATGTTATTACTGTAGATGTTGGACCGCTAATAAAAGATTTTCTTATAACTCAAGGATTTCACCTAGACATTATTCACCATTTAAATGGAGAACATTTAAACGAGTTAATTAAGAATAAAAATTATGATTTAATTGTTACAGATTTAAATTTAGGGGAACATGAAACTGGCGACGTTTTAATTGATCACATTAGAGATGGCAATGTCCTTACAGAAGTGTTACTTTATTCGGCTAATGCAAATGAAATAAATAAAATAGTAGAAGCTAAAGGGTGGATTGAAAGAGCTTCATTTTGCGTTGGGTTAGGTAATCTTACGGAGAAACTAAAAAACATTATTTCTTTAACTATAAAAAAGAATCAAGACGTAAATAACACACGAGGATTGGTGATAGCAGAGACGATTGATTTGGAAAGTAAAATAGAAAAAATTTTGTTGGATTATTTTATAGTTGAATCCGAAAACATACTCGAACAACATAAAAAAGATTTATTAAAAGATATCCATGAAAAGAAAGTTGCTAAACATGAAGTTGATATAGCCGAAATAAAAAAAATTGACTTCACCCAGGTTAAAACTTTAATAGAAAAGGATATACTGACTGCTAGTAATAGTTTTGATGCGATCCAGAGTATTTTAAAAACAAGTTTAAAAGCTCTAAATGCTAAGCTAAATGGAAAAAAAATAGAGCCGGAATTAAAAGCTCAACTAGAAGCAAAAAAAAACGAGGTGTCATTACTTAAAGCGGAGCTCAATAACTTCCGAGAGGAAATCTTGAAAATTAGGAACACCCTGGCTCACGTGAAGGAAGAAATAGGAGAAGACGGAATTCCATATTTGAATAGCCTAAATAAAGATGGAGCAGTTATCAAATTTGACAATGATAAATACATTGAAATCAGGAAGAATCTTAGAAAACATAATGAGAACTTGGATAAAATAATTGTCCATCTAAGCTAGTTAATTTGGTTTTTCTTTTTATGTTTAGTCACACTTTAAACCTGGAAAATGGAACAGGAAAAAACATTTTTCGACTTAACACCAACTCCCGAGCTTTTGCAATTAATTGGCAAAATTCCATTTAGAGGTTGGCAATGCATTGCAGAATTACTAGACAATTCTATTGATGCTTTAATCAACATTGATAGTTCTATTTCCCATAAAAAAATCCAGGTTCATATTCCTAGACCAAATGGAATTAGAAATAATGAGCCAGTAATTATTGAAGACTGGGGAGTTGGGATGACTGAAGATCAATTAGAAAGTGCTGTTAGGGCGGGATATTCTAATAAAACTTCCGGTAGAAGTTTAGGATTATTTGGGATGGGATTTAATGTTGCTACCGCAAAAATAGCTGATGTTGTGGAAGTGTATACTTCGACAAAAGATATGGACAAAGAAATTGGAGTTAGAATTGACCTAGTAGAAATGAGTAGATCAAATTCTTTTATCAGGCCACGACTTCAAAAAGAAAAATCGTTTAAAGCATCAGGAACTACTATTAAAATTTATAATTATAAACCTAATGCTGAACAACTTTTAAAAACAAGAGAAATAATTGAAAACATTAGAACTACTTATTCCAATTTGCTGTTTTCAGAGCATAAAATTGAAATTATCATTAACAATGAACCGATAAAACCCTTTAAATTTTGTGCATGGAATAACAATCGTTTTGTAGTTCATAAAGGGGAAGAAATCCCTGCAATCATTCCCATTGACCAAAAAATTGCAGAAGAGTATTTTTGCGAAAGATGCCTCTATTGGCTAGGGGCTAGTATAGAAAATGCCACTGCTGTGATTTGCCCAAGATGTAATTTGTCAGATAAAGTAATTAATAAAGTCATAAATATCCATGGCTGGGTAGGAGTTCAGCGTTATAATGATATGAATCATTTCGGAATTAATATAATTAGAAATGGCAGAGTGATAAGTAAACTTGACAAGTCTTTTTTTACGTGGAAAGATAAAAAAGGGGATCATGAAGATTTATTCGAATACCCAATTGATCAAACATTTGCAGGCGGCAGATTGATTGGCGAGATAGAGGCTAATTTCATCATTCCAGAATATACAAAGGATAATTTTAGAAGAGATGACCCACAATGGATACAGGCTTATGAATTTATAAGAGGCATTGGCCCTTTTCAACCAGAGATTTCCGCTAAATATGGGTATAGAAAAAATAAAAGTCCATTAGGCCTTTTGTTTCAAGGATTTAGATATTCAAAGCCTCCAGGAAAGAGAACATTAACAATGGGAAATAAGGATGGTGGAAACGACTATAAAACACCTGCAAACTGGGCCGATTTATTTTATGAAGGCAAAGATCCAGAATACCAAGATGATAAAAAATGGTGGCAAGCAGTTTTAGACTCAGAAATAGTTGAAACCGGTTCAACGAATGACCCTACTGACCTGAATAGATTTAAAAAAAATGGAGGTACATCTCCTTGGGTGCCCCCAATCAAAAAAGGAGAAGATGAATTACCTGGAAAAAGATTTCCCAGAGGCAAACCAACTCTTTATAATTTAGAAAAAGAACTTGGATTAAAACCGATTGGAGTTACTCTAGTTGATTATACTCCTTTAAATGATAATCCCTTACCAATTATTTTTCAAAATGTTGGGCAGAATCAATACTTAGTCAATATTAATATTAAGCATAAACTTTTTAGAGACTTCGCTGATGGGTATGAAGATTTAGTAATGATGGAAGTGGCATCAAAATTTTCAGCGTTAAAGGGTGATCCAGTAAATTGGCCAATTTCACGAGTCTATTATGAACTCAAGTCAAAGTATTTAAAAGAAAAAATGCTTGATGTTGATTTATTAAAATCAAGTGCAAATGGCCTGATGAGGGAAATTCATTCTTTCTTGACTGCAGATTCAGGAATTCTACTTCCCCATAAACCATCATTAACAGAAGATCAAATTAAAAAGATTAAACAAGATTATCTAAACCGAGAGCATAAACAAATAAATAGTTTTGATTTGTTTTTAAAAACCTCTACCTACGTAAAGTATTGCGACCTTTTGTATTTATTTGATTTTATTAGAGAATTCCCGGAATTAATTTATGATGATAACCTCTTTGATTTACCTTATTCACCCGTGGATGCAGAGTTTAAATCGTCAATTGCAGAGAAATACAACAGTTATTTTTCAGATGTAAAGTGGTTTATGACGGAGTTATCAAATGCAGGAGAAGATAAAATCAAAGACCTAAAAAATGACATTATTAGGAACAGGTTTAGTTTAGATATTTTATATGCACATAGAAAAAAATGATTCAAAAGGATTTCTATCTACAGAGAGATTAGCAAAGGGGCCATGGCAGGCTTTTGAAAGAGCAATTGCACGACTATTAGCACATAGAGGCTGGGAAATTCAAGAGGTAGTTGGCGGCTCGGGAGATCATGGCGCTGATATCCTTGCCGCCGCAAGAGATGATAATAATAATTTAGTCGAATGTATTTACCAATCAAAATTTTCTGAAATTAATAAACCTTTAAATGTTGATATTGTCGGCGATGTAAAACGTGCAATGGAATTTTATGAAATTGAAATGGGTGTGTGTGTTTCAAATAGAATTCTTGGTGACACTCAAACAAACAAACTCCGAATCCTCATAGATAGCGGATATAAAATTGAAACATTCCTAGCAAAGGACTTATTGAATGTCTACAATAAAATAAATGATTGGGCAGATGATTCAAGAGAACTTAAATCTTACCAGCTAGAGGCCATTTCAGAATTACAAAATAGCTTTCGAAGAGGAAATAAGTCCGCATTAATTTGCCTTGCGACGGGTCTTGGTAAAACATTCGTTGCTGCAAAATTTATTCAGTGGATTTATGAAAATAATGCCAGTGCTAATGTGCTTATTTTAGCCAATACAAAAAATTTAATTGAACAATTTGACAGGGCGATATGGAGCAGTATTCCAAAATGGGTGTCAACCCACTTAGTATATGATTCAGAAAAACCAAGTTTTTTTGAAGGGATTACCTTTTCAACGTTCCAAAGCTTCCAGGATTTTTATAAGTCAACGAATGGTTTACATTATGACATAGTGATCGTAGATGAAGCACATCATGCTCCCGCTAGTACGTATTCAAAAGTTTTAGAAGAATTAGACCCAACATTTTTACTAGGACTTACGGCAACTCCATTCCGAATGGATGAAAGAAATGTGTCTAGGATATTTGGACCTCCCTTAGTTTACTACTCCGTTTATACGGCGTTAAAAAAAGGATTTCTCTCCAAAGTAGAATATCAAATACATAATGACAATATTGATGAAGATTGGATTTCAATGAATAGTAAAAAAGGACATACAATTAAGCAACTCAATAAGAAGATATTTTTGCCTGAAAGAGATGAAGATATTTGCGAAAAGATAGCGACTCAATGGAAAGAAAAAAACCTAGAAAGGGGAATTATTTTCTGTAATAGCAGTGAGCATGCAGAGAGAATAGAAAATATACTGAAAACTAGCTTTCATTTACCTGTTTGGTCATTAACTACTCGTGTAAAGGAAAGTAGAGAAAGAGCTAGACGTTTAAGAGAATTTAGAATTGGACGCACGAAAATTCTTACGTGTTATGATATGTTAAACGAGGGCATAGATGTTCCTGATGTTGATTATATTGCTTTTTTGAGAGTCACTCATAGCCGGGTTTACTTCTTGCAGCAACTTGGACGAGGTTTAAGATACAAAGAAGGCAAAACGTTGTTGGTGGACGATTATGTTTCTGATTTAAGAAGAGTACATAGTGTAAAAAAATTTCAAGATGAATTTGAAGATACCAGAAGAAATGAAATTGAAAATTTACTTATTAATAATGCATTCAAACTCACTTTTACTTCAATGCAGACAACCAATTTTCTTGACCTAGTAACAAAAGATATTTCTGAAGAAATGGATGAAAACGAGGTAATTTAATATAATTAATTTCGGTTACACTTATAGAATTTTTAGAACTGTCTATACACTATTCACCTATTTAACTCTTTGTATGTTTATCTTAATGCATGAATATGACCGTGTCGAATTATTAAAATTCGTTGGAAGTAAACAAGGGCAATCAGGTATCATTTGGGGACCAAAGGATACTACTTGTGTTATAGTAACATCTGGTGGCAGAGGTGGCAAACGAGCTGGATACGGAGATATAAGGAATAATGATGGAACTATCCTATATATCGGTCAAGGTGAAAAAGGTGATCAAGATCCATCAACATTCGCCAATGCATTATTAGTAAAGGGTGAAAGGTCTGTATTGTTTTTTTCAACAAGAGAACCCAACGCAAAAGAAGTTAGGCTCCAAGGCAATCACAAAAAGCTTTATAAATTTGAAGGAATTTATCAAGTTGTTTCATGGGATTTTATTGTACCGTCCACTGGTAAACGAGCCAAAGATAAACTCTTGCAATTTTACTTAGTTCCTGCTAACAATATATTTGACCTATCTCCTACGACAATTGACAAACCTTCACTACAAGGAAAAGAAGTTCCCAGTTTAGCTGATTTGAAAAAGAAATTAAAATCAAATAACAATAAGCCGACAAAAGGAAAATCTAACATTAAAGACTATTTCATCAGGAGCCAAGAAATTATTACCTACGCCAAAATAAGAGCTAATGGGGTTTGTGAAATGTGTGAAAAGCCTGCACCCTTTAACGATATTTATAATTTACCATTCTTGGAAGTACATCACATTTTCAGGCTTGCTGATGACGGACCCGACTCACCAGAAAATGTAGCCGCAGTTTGTCCAAATTGTCATAGGGAATCCCATTATGGAAAAGAGAAAAATGGAATTAAAGAATACTTAGAAAAAATAATACTTGCTAAAGAGGCATTGATTAGCGAGCACTAAAATAAGAACACCGCTGATTAATTGGACAGATTTCACACGCCGGCTTTGAAGCCTTACATACAATTGCAGCAAAATCTAGAATTGCCCAGTTAATTTTCTTTGCGTCCAAGTGGGTTACAATTTTATAAGCTAATTCTTGTAAGTAAGGATCGTACCTAATGTCAGCCATTTGCCTATGCCCAAAAAATCTCTCAAGAACTCGTGCCATATTCACATCAATCAAAGGAGTTGGTTTATTAAATATTACCAATTCCACTGCATTTGCAATGTATTGCCCCATAAAGGGAATTGACTCTAACTCTTCCCTATCTCTCGGAAGTCGACCTTTTCGCTTGGTCATTTCTTCAGCTAGACTTTTTAACCGCTTGGACCTCTGTCGATACAAACCTACTGGCTTTAGGGCGTCTTCAATTTGATCAATAGGTGCACCGGATAGGGAAGCCCAATTAGGAAATCGCACAAGGAAGTTTGGGTAGAATTTGGCAATGGTTTCAGCTTTGGTACGCTGTAATAACACTTCTGCGATGACATATTCATAATGAGTCAATCCTGTTTTTCTCCAAATAAATTTTCTACCATTTTGACTGAACCAATACAAAATATGTTGCTGAAAAAATATTATCTTTTCCCCAGTTGTTTGTCCCATGCAAAGTAGTTACTTAAAGATAGCTGAATATGACGAATTATATTGATGAAATAGAATCTGAAATGGCTAGGCAACTGGAAAAGCTTAAGAATACACCTTTTATTAACAAAGCAAAGGGCGTTATAGAAGTAATTAGAGCTATCGATGATATTTTCTGTTACTATTCTTATGTGCTCCCTAAGGATTCTGAAAACCAAGAAAGTTTTTATCTTTATTTTAGAACACATACAAATGGATTTTATGAGTGTTATGAACAGCTTTGCTATGACGAAGAAAAGGAAACGAGGCTACATATTTTATACCCTTCTTCCGAAGCATCAAGAGATTGGGCAAATTACACTTTACAGCTAAGTGGCACGGTCGGGTTCATATACCGATATATCCAATTGACGAAACAAGGAGTATTTGGAATTGAAAAAAAATCTTCTTATGAAGTTGTTCTAAAATGCAAAATGCCATCTGGCGCAGAGTACCTTGAGACCCGTTACCAAAAAAAATATTTAAATAATATAGTCTCTACAAACCTTAATAGTAAGCGACTTAATGAATTAGAACCAGTTGCTTATTCAGAGCTGGAGAAAAATGTATTCATTTGGAATACTCATTTCATAAAATACAATACGACTCCTTCGTTGAATGAATACTATTTGTTACAGGGAGGCGCTTATATTGGAGGGTTTGTTGGAAATGATGCTTTTAATGATGAATCATTATTTAATAAGATACCATATAAAGTTATAAAAGGGATAATACAAGGGTTTGTTGCAAACTCTTCAAAACACTTAGACTTTTGCCAGGTCGCTTTAAGAAAGTATGGAATAGAGAAGCTTAATCAATGGAATTTTTACTCGACCCTATATAATATCAATAAACTCGTAGAAGAAATTAGTACCGATACCGGTATTGATACTTCAACAGTTCGCTGGGTAACCGATATACTTACTTTGACAAAAGACAATTTAAAAATTCACCTGAATGCCCCAGGTTCCTCATTGCCTCCACTAATTAAAATCGAGAAAGATTATGTTATAAGGTCGTTAGCAGGCCTACTTTCTAATCCTTTTACCTACCTAATTAGATGTCTCAAACATCACTGTCCGCAAGACTATTTTAATGCAGTAAATGGAAGAGAGAAAAGGTTTCAAGAAAATTTCTATTCACTTTTTGAAAGCCCAAATGTTATAAAATGTAATCGAGTAATAGAGCTGAAGCAGGGCAAGACCGTGTTAACCGATATTGATGCTATGCTTTTTGATATAAAAGAAAAGTCATTGACCCTTGTACAATTAAAATGGATGGATGATTTTGGAACATCAATGCAACAAAGAAAAAGTATGAAAAGTAATTTTAACCACTCTATTAGAAAATGGATAGATAATGTACAAACTTGGCTCGAAAATAACGGACCCACGTCTTTGTTGAAGTATTTCACTATGGATGCTCAAAATAACGATGTTAAAAACATCAACTTTTTCGTTCTAGGACGTCATTTCTCACAGTTTTCAGATGAACAAATTGACAACGAAGTAGCATATTGTGCCTGGCCTCAACTTGTAGAAATTGTAAAACATAGGAAAAAGACAAATGACTCTATGAATGCCTTGATGAAAAAAATTAAGACAAAGTCTGTAAAAAAAATCAACCTTAATATAGTAATACCTAGTACAAAGTACAGCCTAGGGCCTTATTCGGTAACTATTCAATTCGATTGATTGGATTACTTTCCAAGATGTATATTAAAATCCAAATGCCAACCAAATTTAACAAGATAGTCCACGGTAATAGCAAATTTGCCATTTTCTACTTTCGAAATGGTTGACCGATGTACTTCCATGATTTCGGCAAGTTCATCCTGGCTAAGCTCCTTTTTCTCACGGAATGCACGAATTTGGTTGCCAATCATTTCCCTATTCTCCTGGATATATTTACCAGGTGGTCCAGACTTCCTATGCATAAAATGAGATTAGTGTTTGCAAATAAATAGGCAATCAAGAAGGTAATAAAACTAGGTATTTTGTTGGTACAGGAAGATCCCATCCATCGGGATAAGATACGGTTGTTAAATTTCCTCCTAACTCCTTTATTACTCCTACTTGATCAATTCCTCCTAAAACTAATTGTTGATACTGTTTAACAGCTTTGTCATCGCTGCTAGTTTCAGATTTGAAAATTTCAATTTTGTCGTTATCGAAAGTCACTTTATCGCCGACTTTAAAGCCCTGGTTCGTATTCATATTTCTTTTGCAGTTTGTATAGCGTTGCCCCCGCTGTTGATGCATAAAGATAACAAATAGCTTGAGAAAATGTGCAATATATTGAACATTTATTCCTTATTTAAATCAATTACCCAGCCAGGCTTCAGCACTAAAATAAGGATTGGAAATAAAATAGAGAATACAAGTGAGAGTAACAATAAACCGACATCACTTTTAATTTGCTTTATTGTCAAAGCATAAATTGCATTACCTCCTATACTTAAAGCAGTAAAAACTATGAACAACAAGATTAATTGTGTTTTAACACTCCCCTTTTTAGCTCGCAGTTTATTCCTTTGCTGTTTATCATATATTTTAAGGATCCTGTGGTATAAAATTTCTCCCATAAAAAGCCCATAAAGCATGAATGCTGATTTGTTTCCTGATTCCAAATATTCGCCTACCTGTTTAGGTTTATACTCATACAATTTTAAACTTGCTAATTGATAAACCTCAGTATTAGTTAAAACGATATCTATATAATCGGGATTAATTTTCTTTCCAAATGACATTATTAAATCCTGCCTGATCTGCGCAGGTTCAATATACCACTCAGATGTATGCGACGGCTCATCATATGTATAGAGAATAACACCTTTAAACTCCTTTACTTTAGAGAAATTCACATTACTAAGAATATCGTTAATTTTCAATCCCTTGGCATCCTTTCTAATGTATAACTTTTCACTATCCAGGCTTTCATCATTAATTTTATTTGGATCAATTATATCAAAAAAGCCCCTATCTAGCAGTAAAAAGTCAACCTCGTTTTCCTTAAGATAATTTTCAATTTCCTTGCCTGCCTTAATAGCATCTGAATTAGAAAGTCTTAAATAAGTTGGTATAATTTCAAGTTGCGTTGTCTCAAAAAAGGTTTGACTTGCCTTTAACAAGCGCTTTTCAATACAAGCGGCAATTATTTCATTATCGTCGAGTATTAAAATTGACAAAGAATTAGGCATTAGACTTTATAATTTAAATTGAATATTTCTGCTGTTGGCATTCATAAAGAAAAGTATGAGCCAACCTCACGCTATATAATTCTAAATACGTTCATATTAGACAGCAATTAAAGCTTTAAACTCTTCGGACTCAAGTGCACGAGAAATACCTAGTATTTTATTAGGGTCGTCTCGTAAAACCTGCTGCGCATAATTTTTGATTTTACCAAGCAGCTCTTTCCCAGGAGTTAATTGATTCGCAAACAATCGATACCACTCAGCGACTAATTTATTTATTACCGCAATATCATGTTGATTATCCTTGTTTCGGCCTAATTCTGGCCTTTCTCGTAAAATGAAATTTGTTAGCTGTCTCTTTGTTTCTCCTTCGAGTTGAGTAACAAATTCATCGTATTTTGTTGTTGCATCTTCGATTGAAATTCCATAGACATTACTGATTTGAGATGGCAAACAAAAATATGATTCAACCTCTTGATATTTAGTTATAAAAAGTAGCAAGTCTCTATTTTTACAATCTTCCATGAGCTTAACCAACTCTCTATCATCATCAATTTTCTGATCCCTATCTATATGAACGATTACTTTTGCAGCAGGTATTTGTTTTCGAACAAATCCTTGAAGAATTTTTGCAAAGTCTACTTTTTTGCATCCTTCGTAAGAATGCAAAACGAATTCGTCTTCATTTAACCCATTTGCAAGTAGGAATTTTTTAAGAAATTCTTTCTTTTCTGCTACATCGTCCACTTTGTCTTCAGTAACAATAACATACTTTAAGTCTTTTTTTGCAAACAGATAATCTGCATCAGCAGCTCCTATATCCAAAAGTATTTTACTTCCTTTAATATCAGGAAACGCATTTCCATTTTGGAAATGCACTACCCTGGCCTTCTCCTCTAGGGCTTCCAAAATGTATCTTGAATGTGTCGAAAAGACAACCCTCAATTCGGGGTTATCAGTTGCTCGTTTAAATAGCTCTTCCGCAAGTGACTTTTGTTTAGTAGGATGAATATGAGAATCTGGCTCGTCTAATAGAATTATTTTAGGATTAAAATACTCAATATAGGCAAAGATCTGTATCGACTGAAGCAAGCCAGTTCCGATTGAATCAAGTGGTAGTTCTAAACCATTATTTTTTACAAATACATGAATAAACTCAGAAGCATGTTCATTAAAGTTAACTATCAAATCTACGTCAGAATAAATCTTATTTATTGATTCTTTAAATGATGCCCATTTTATTAAATCTTGACTAATTGAATAAAGAATATTTCTTAAATAATTATTGCTATCACCCCTAGTGGCAGATTTCTTTACAGCAATTGGTACTTCATACTTTTCTTGAACAGGTATACCTGCAATTCCCGGAACATACACGCAATATGGCTTTTCAATATTGCTAAGCTCATCGCCTAGATTTCGTCCCCTAAGCAATGTTGTAAAACCTCCATTCTTACCTCGTGAAATTCGAAGACTTGCTTCTTCTTCGTTACTAAAAATGAATTCAATCCAATTTCTATCCTCTCTTTTCCTAGAGCCAGTCAATTTTTTCCCATGATACAAGTATTCAATATTGCTGGTTGGAGTATATAGATATTCACTTGAGTCTAAAGATAGTGTTTGGCTGTTATCACGTTTCCAAACTGCTCCTTTAAGTTTCAAAGTTTGGCAACTTGAAATTGCAAATTGTACTCCCTGAATGAAACTACTTTTACCTGAATTATTCGTGCCAATAAAAATATTTATTGGATCTAGATCGACCGTAACATCATCTATTTTCTTAAATTTTTTTACCTGTATTTTCATATCTACTTGAAATCGTGTGCTGCTTGAAGTTTACAAATAGGGCTAATGCGTCGTAGCTTAAAAATAATCAATTGTAGGCAAGCCGCCCAAAATCGAAGGTTAGCTAATATTATCCATGCAGCAGATTCATTTTGCCGGAGGCTACTTTGTCGAATAGGGTTTCATTGTTTTTGGTGTCGTACATGAAGGGAAGGAACATTTGCAGGGGTTTGGCCTGGCCGAGGAGGATCATGGAGCATTGAACTTCTGTCCAGTCGGAAAGGATCTTCCAGGCAGTGCGGTTGGCCTGCTGCTGGGTGATGGCCCGGGTGTCGGGACGTGGTCGCTTTACATCCTTCCAAAGGACGGCGAAGCATTCCTCCACCTGGGCTTTTAGATGGAAAGGCAGGGTTTGCTGCAGCTGCTGGTCGTACAACAGAAAGGTAATGCCGCTGCAGACTTTGTTTTCATATTGCTTGTTGACGTTGCTGGCGCCGATCTCGACCAGGAGTTCTTCGATTCTTGCCATTGATTTTGAGGCCTCGACTGTGGAGGTGTAGTTCTTGATGTTCATACAGATTGATTTTTGAGTGCTTGAAAATGATTTATAACGGCCATGCGTTTGGCGATGGCGATAATGGTGGGCTTATCCTTTTGGATCAAAGGATGGGCTTCGTTTGCGGTCAGGTAGGCATCCCAAAGCTGGATAAGAGAGTTTTGATTGGTGCCGGTGACCTGGGCTATGCGTTCCTGTTTGGCTTGCGCCAAGAGTTGTTCGTTTAACTGCAGCTGCAGGTGGTCGAAATGCTCGGGCAGGACCTGCCTGGCAATTTTGGTTCCTTCCAGCCAGCTTTCATAGAGGTATTTGATTTCCTGCTGTAGGTTTCTTTCTGCCGGTGCCGGCTTGCCGCTGTGATAGTTAAGCATCCACTTTTTTGCCAGGGATTTCCAGTTTCGTACCCTGAACTTCTCCGTTAGCATCCAGTTCTTGCTCTGGTTGTAGTAAAAAAACCGGGCTGCTTCTTCGGCCGGGTAGTTCTTTTCTTTGAAATGGGCCTCAACCTCGGCGAGGGTTGGCCCTTCGACAGGCTCAGAATGATAGCCGTGTCCCATATTTGGGACATGCGGCTGCGTATGTTCTTTTTCTTCCGAAGGATTGGCTTGTAAAAAATGTGTGGGTGTGTTACACACTTTACTTGTTTTATAATTTGTTTGTTTTATAAGCTGTCCCACTTTTGGGACTTGTGTAGTATCAATTTCGGTACCTGTGCCGGTCAAAATTGGGACATGCGGTGTATCATTATTGGGACTAGCAAATAAGTCCAATTGGGTCGGGTCTGCCGGGACTTGTTTATCCAGGCGGATCATTGATATTTTGACGGGCTGGTATGGAGTGGGTGCCGGGTGGTACATAATGTACTTTGCTTCGTGGAGTTCTTTGATGCACTTATGGTAAGTATTCTTACTACCGATCTTGCATAACTGCATAATGTCTGACCGGTAGACCGGGAAGGGATTTTGAAAACGGTTGAAGTTCCAATATTGAAAGAGGGCTAAATAAAGGCTCACATGAGAACATGCGAGCCGGTTATCACGACGTACAAACACAAAGAAGGCGTTGAGGTGCCTTATATAGTTCATGGTTCATTGTTGATGAACAATTATTTTTTTTCCTTCGCTACGCTCAGGTTTCTATTCTTACTTTTTTCTTGACAAAAAAGTAAGCAAAAAGTCAAGGACGAATGATGTACAGCCCATTCGTCCGGCAGCTATGTTCGGCAGTTGTGCATAGTGGTTTCAGCATTTGATCGCTACTCTTAGAATTGAGCACCGTACCATATTCCCGGAGGCCCACGGGTTGCTGGGACGGGGGACTGATCGGATTTGTAGATTGGCGGTGTGTGCACTTGATCTTTTATTTACCGCCTTTCATGATCTTGAAAATTTCATCGTAGTCGTAAAAGAGCAGGCCACCTATCAATGTCGGATGAAGTGTGCCGTTGTCTTTTAGATTTTGGAGTGTGCCACGGGAGATGCCCAGCATTTCACGGACCTCGTAGGACTTAAGCCATTTCTTTTTGACCGGAACCTGGTTGGTGAATAGTTTTACTAACTCTGCTAATAGCTCGCCCTTAAATTGCTGGAGGTCTTCTTTGGTAAGGATGTTAACTCCCATTGCCCTGGATTTTGTGGTGAATGAAAAGATCTCCCCGTTCCAAACATGTAGCAGTACTTACAGCCCATTCACCCTCAAATAAAACAACGAGCAGCATGAGGAACGAGGAGGACGTAAAGATGTATGAAGCACCAGCAATAAGGATGTGCTTAAAGGATTGCTTTATGTGCAAAAAGAAACATTAAAAAAATAAACTAACGTGACAGATATTAGTTAGGAACACATAACTTTTAATGTGCAACTGCTGACAGCTTTTAAATATTCCTGGGCACCGGAAAGTAAAGTTCTAATACGTTCAAACGCTGCAACTTGGTTACCCACATGATTATCGCTTTTCAATCCAGGCTGTACAATGATTATCTCGACCGAAATCACAGGGTTTTCGAAACCGCTGAGAATGTCTCTAATATTATTGATCGTTCCTTTTTTCAACTTTGCCGCACTGCCATTTTTTTCTGCCCGACTAACTAATTGTTCCATTAATAATTTCCGGTGAGACCAGTTAACAGACTTCACCGCCTGACCAATAACTTCATACATATCATCAACAGAACATCTTGGCTCATCGCCATCTTGCTTTTTGCAGTGATAGAATTTTACCGAACCATTACTAAAGGATATAACATCTGCTATTTCAAGAGAGCCATGATCGTAAAAAACTGCATCAGCCTCTTCTTTCGCAATATCAATTATAAAGTCGTGAATCGATCTTGTTTGCGGAACACCTGCAGGCAAGGCAGCAAATTCTTCTTCTGTCCAAAATTCCTTTTTCACATTAACGGTGTCGGGCCAGTTGGTTTGAACTAAATTATCCAATTCAAAAAGAGAAATGTCCAGACGAGATTCAAAATAAACTTTACCGGCAATGAAAGAAAGATTCTCATAGTAAACGTGAACGGGATTCTCTTTCAACATGTGCAGTATTTCGTCAGGGTTTGATCCATATTCTCTCCGTTTTAAAAATAATTTGACAGGAGTATCGTCTACGTACTGAAAATCTATTACCGGATTAACAGTGAAATTAATTTCTGAGGATACACCATTACGGGATATCCGAAGTTTCAAACTATCTAATGCGGTTTCAACTACTGCAATTTGGCAGGCGCACAGTAAACATTCTGCAAGTAGTTCGCCTTCACTATCAATAAACCCAATAAAAGTATTTTTTGCATAAAAATCAACATCCCAATCAGCAAAGAAAATTTGATCCTGAGGAAACTCTTCAATCAAACGACCACTGTCTAATTCCGAAAGAGGAGTTTGAAGGGCATCCATTTCCGGATCTCCAATTTTCCTAGCAATATCATTGCACCATTTAATAAAATATAAAAGTTTATTTTCCTCAAGAGACCAGACCTTGGAACTTGTACTAATTCCAAACAAAACCTCTCTATCAAGAACAGTGTCGAAACCCCCACCAAAGGAATGCCCACGAGTGTACCCATACTTGTCTGATGGTAATACTCCTTTTTGCACAAATGATCCTAGTATCTGCTTGTATGCTTCATGGCTTCCTTTTGCTTTCCTGCTTTTCATGCCGATATTATACATTCGTTCGTCCTTCCAACCTGCCATAATCCGTTTTAGTTGAGGCAGAAAAATCATTTCGTGCATACCTGCATCACCTAAAACTGATTCCATTATATGCTCATACAATTCAGTCTCCTTTACCGTAGAGCAAATAAATAGAAAGTTGTGAGCCTCGTTGAAGTACAGAATAATTAATTCATTGTAGATGTTTTTCACCCGGTCATTTTCAACTATCCAGGGCGGGAGCATTGTCTGGGCAATTACATGTACCGCAATTTTATTTTCATTGCTCTGAAAGAAAGCTCTTGGAAACGGATTGGATAAGACTGAACACTTTGCAAAATCAATTTCCCTGAAAATATCGATAATTCTATCCGGGTCTATTTCGTTTCCATTTCCATGCCCCAGGCCAATTTTATTGAAAACTTTATAAATCTTAACATGGAAAAATGGTTTTAAATGGCTTAGTTCTAAATTTATTTCAGTGGTATCTAAGATTAAATCATCTGCCTCTAAGTTCTCACTTGTAAACTCATCCTGAAAATTTTGTTCATCTTCCGTAGCTGCTATTTTATCGAAATGCAATTGTGGCAATATTACTGACCAATCACTCTCATCTTTATATAATAGCCTGGCCTCGATAAGAAAATCCTGCTCGGAGGCAATAACAGTAGCGATCTTCGCTTCAGGAATATTAGTCCGTGAAATTCTTCCAACAAACTGAAGAGTAACTGAAAGTGATTTATGTGGTACATGAATGGCTGCAATCTTTAAAGCAGGAAAATCATAACCTTCTCCCATCATGTCCACGCAAATAATCCCGTCAATTGTTCCCGCAACCAATGCTCCAATTCTCTTTTCAATTGCCGCATCGCCAAGACCACTGTGAATTACTTCTAGATTTAAAGCAGTGTTGGCTTTATAAATGTGTGAGAGTTCAACAGCTCTACTTTTGGAGTCTGTTCTTACAATTATCTTATGCCCAAGAAACGGCCGATTAACATATACTTCTTCTGCCTTTTTTGCAATAGCAATGTTGATGGCAGCTTCATCTTGAGCATCTTCTCTATTAATTGAAATGAAATTGATCTTACTAAACAAACCTTCCTCGTATGCCAGCTTCAAAGGATAGTTATAAATGAGCCTGGCTTGCAACTCTTTTTTATCTCTTCTAAAAGGAGTGGCTGTTAAAAGTATTTGCTTTGCCTTGTCAAAATATTTTAAAATACTTGTCCATGAGGCAGCCCTACTATGGTGCGCTTCATCAACAAAAATCAGATCAAAAGCATTTGGGTCAATTGGCTGTCCTGCTTCAAGAATTTTATTCAGTGTGGATGGAATCGCTACACAGACATCATTTTGACCCAGGATTTGCTCCCAAACTTCTTTCGAAGTTTCCTCGGACTTAAGCTCAAATACTGTAGGGAGATGCCTTGGGCTAATAATATGATTTCGGATAAGTAATTTAGGTTCCCGGAAACCATCCGCAATCTGCTTTCTAACCAACTGGCTTGGTGTTATGACTAAAACCTTTTTCGCTTTCAACACATAGCTTAAGACAATCATAACCGCAGATTTCCCTGTGCCAGTTGGCATAGTTATCAAAGCTGGATCAGTCCTGGTACTAAAGTGTGACATTGCCGCTCCAATAGCACCAAGTTGATTTTTGTAAAGTCCTTTCTCATGTTCCCCAAACCCGAAAAGATTTATAAAAACGTTTCCAGATTCAAAGCAATTCATTTGGCATTTGATTTAATAGTCATGTAATTGTTAGAGTTAACTTTTTCTGTTTTGACTTATTTATTATTTGCTATTTGCGTTGGATAATTAACAAGCTAAACCAGCTAATAACAATAGCCACACTTTCTCCGGTTGAGTGAATCAATGGCAAAGCGCTCGGGAACTTCTTTGATAGTGTGTGTGCATTTGTTGAGGCCCCGGCAATAGCGATCCTGATGGTATGCATAGGCTGTGCCGCTAAGACACACATACACATTGCCTGCATTGACTGCCGCAAAGGCTAAAAAAATTGATACAATTATTGTCTTAATCATTTTGCTGGTTTTAGGTTTATAAATACCAAAGCATACTGCTTTACAGTTGCACAACTGATGACCAAGCTTTCAAAATGGCGGAGACTTAATTAGTGGGATAGACAATTAAGAGTTCGGCTAATTTAGGAAAAAAATATTTCTAACAAAACAAACAGGGCATTAAATCAGGCAATACCAAACGGAGAACTTTATGTGCTAAAAGGATAATCCAAGGAAAAATACAGTTAGTAATACTAAGTGAGAGTAAATTTGAATAGATTTGCTTAATGATTAAATCGGCTTTGACGGGAAGAAGTCTTTGGGACTGCAGTTAAAGGCCTTTGCAAGGTGGTTGATCTGCTCAATACTGTATTTGGTAGGATATTTTGGACTTTCTATTTGCCCGATAAAGCCAGATGATACTCCAATTTCAACTGCCAAATCAAGTTGAGACCAGCCATTTGCCAGCCTCTTTTCCTTGACTTTATTAATCACATATAAGTCCAGTTTTGACTTCATCTGTTCACTTAGTAAAGGCTAAGTTGCCTTAATTGGCCGTGCGGCTTACTTAGTAATGCTAAGTGTTTGTTTTTCAAGAATTTGAACAATGCTATCCTTTGAATTAAAAGATACTATCGAATCCTTAATCCCTGAAGTCGCTTGCGAAGACGATAAGAATATCTTGATCAAGCATTTTTTTGAGAGACAAAGTGTAATTGAAATATCCAAGAATTTGTTCATCTCAACAGGGAAAGTCCGAGGCGTTATCAACAAGCATATTTACTTTGCAAAAAAGAAAATCAGCCACCCAGAACTGATCTCAGCGAAGAAAATACTATATGATTCTCAACCCTAAATGCAGCACAATTCCTCCTCTTTTGCTCTAACTTTAAGGAAGTTTTTTTCCGGTTTAGTCCAATTTGAGCGAAATTATACTAACATTGTCCTGCGATGAAAGCCTACGATTCATATAGTGATAATGAATTGGTTACCTTGTTACAACAAGGATCGGAGGAATCATTTGCAGAAATTTACAACCGCTACTGGCTTGAATTATATGATACAGCTTACCAGCGTTTGAAGAATAAAGAACAGGTAGAAGATATTATCCAGGATGTATTTGTAAAGCTCTGGATACGTAGGGCTGAACTGAATATAAATAACGCACAAGCTTACCTGCATACAGCCATAAGATTCAGGGTTTTTAATTATGTAGAACGAGACCTGGTGAATGAATCATTCTTTGAGCCTTTTGAAGCGATGGCTACTTCAGGGCTTACAGCTGACCAGAACGTGCTAGAAAAGGAACTGCTTGATCTTGTGCAATCGTATATTGAAGCATTACCGGAAAAAAGAAAAGAAATATTTTTACTACATACCAGAGACAACCTTACTACAAAAGAAATCGCCGAACGCTTAAACATCTCACAAAAAACAGTACAGAACCAATTGGGTATTACTATGCAGGGGCTGCATAAGAAAATAATACCTATAATCCTGGCAATGGCTGCTGCCCAAGTTCAGCATTACTAATGCCATGTTACCCCGGTGAAAAATAATTTTTAAAAAATAGTTAGATCTTTTTTGGGAGTCCGTGCCTTTTTTGTGACATATACCAAAGCAATTGTGTATGCCCGGCAGAAAAAGGGAACTTATTGAACTACTTAAAAAGTACCGTTTAGGGACAGCAAGCCCTGAAGAGGTAGCTTTTTTGGAGAAATACTACCAATACTTTGACAAGGAAGAAAAAATACTACATCCACTCCCGGAGCCAGAAAAAAATGAATTGAAAGAAAAGCTGTTTTCTGCAATTCAATTGAAAATTTATGAAAGACCTGTAGTGTCTATGTACAGAAGGCCGTGGTTCCGATTAGGCGCCGCTGCTTCTATTGCTCTATTGATAGGGGTCGGCATTTATCTGTTTTACCCTAATAAATCCCAACCAGACACCACCCCACCAATTGCAGTAAAAACAAATGATGTAAAGGCTCCCGCAAGCAACAGGGCAACCATAACTCTTAGCTCTGGACAGGTGGTGCACCTAGATAGTGTACAGAATGGAGTAATTGCACAGCAAGGAAATGTGAGTTTAGAAAAACAGGCGGATGGTAAGATAGTTTATAGTCAATCGTCCATTGACAACGGTGAATTGAAGTACAACACTTTAACCAATCCCAGAGGAAGTAAGGTAATAGATATGGCACTGAGTGATGGCAGCCATGTATGGTTAAATGCAGGAAGCAGTATGATCTACCCCATTAGTTTTATTGGCGATGAAAGAAAGGTGACCATTACCGGTGAAGCATACTTTGAAGTAGCTCACAATGCTTCAAAGCCCTTTAAAGTAAGCAAAGATGAAATGGAAGTAACGGTACTGGGTACTCATTTTAATGTAAATGCTTATGATGATGAAAAAGACATTCGAGTGACGTTGCTGGAAGGAAGTGTGAAAATGTCAATAGTCAATAGGCAATGGTCAATATTAAAACCAGGAGAACAAGGGATAACTACAGATGATGGAAAGTTGAAGATTGAAAAGCGAGTTGATGTTGATGCGGTGATGGCATGGAAGAATGGAAGGTTTGAATTTAAGAGCACGGATCTTTCTTCAATTATGAGACAAGTAAGCCGATGGTATGACGTGGAAATTGTTTTTGAAGCCGATGTAAGGAACGAACGATTCAGTGGCGGGATAGCAAGACAAGAAAATGCAAGCCAGGTGATGCATATGCTGGAGCTTACGAATACGGTGCATTTTACTATTGAGGGCAATAAGATTGTGGTGAGGAAGTGAGGAAGTCAATAGACAATAGTTGATAGTCCATAGCTGAGAGTTAGTTGTAAAAAAAATTTTGGAAATGGAAGAATATAAAGTCGAGAAGATATAGGAGGTGAATTGTATTGTGAGAATCGTACCAGAAAACAAAAAGCTTAAGGAACAAAAAGCCCCTGCTGTAACAGGGGCAGCGTTCAGATAAATTAAACAATGGCCGAGAAACCATTTATTACTCACCTAAACATTGCAAAGCTATGCAATTAACTGCTATTACCAGTTCCTTTAGCTGCAGGAACAGGGTAACCCAAATATTAAGGGTAATGAAATTAACAGCTATTTTATTAACGATTGCCTGTTTACATGTGGGCGCCAAGGGTCTCTCTCAGACCATAACACTATCGGTAAAAGATGCACCACTGCAAGAGGTACTTATTGAAATAAAAAAACAAAGCGGGTATTCTTTTTTGTACAATGACAGGGTAATGCAAAATGCCAAAAGAATAAGCTTGAGGGTAAATAATGTCTCAATTCAAGATGTTCTCGATTTATGTTTTAAAGAACAGCCATTGCACTATGTAATAGAAAGTAAAACTATTGTAATAACTGAAAAAATCGAATCAAGTACCAACAGTGACCAAACTGCTAAAATTAGAATCTCAATAGACATATCGGGCAAGGTTACCACCAAGGAAGGTTTATTACTTGCTGGCGCATCAGTTATCATCAAAAGAACAGGCAGGGGAACACAAACAGATTATAATGGTCTCTTTCAAATATCTAATGTTGAAGCAACAGATGATCTGATCATAAGTTTTACGGGTTATAAACAAAAGGTTGTTAAAGCAGAGGCTGGGAAAAGACTTACAATCATTTTAGAAATTGCCGTAGACGAATTGGATCAAGTAGTGCTGCAAGCGTATGGAAAAACCACACGACGATTTGCGACGGGCAACATTATTAAAGTATCAGCAGACGAAATCGAAAAACAACCTGTAATGAATCCACTCTTAGCCTTACAGGGCAGGGTTCCGGGCATGACAGTGACTCAAAATAATGGGTACGCATCTGCGCCTATAAAAGTAAGCATCCGAGGCACGAATATAATCCCACTACCAGGACTTACTTCGGCCACAGACCCCTTATACATAGTAGATGGGGTTCCATTTACTATTGGCGGCAACGGGAATGGATCTCGTGGAGCGTCTGTAATACTAAACGGACCTACTGCGGCTGGTGGGCAAAGTCCACTTTTCAGTATTGATCCTGCCACTATTGAAAGCATTACTGTGTTGAAGGATGCGGATGCAACTGCTATATATGGTTCAAGAGGTGCCAATGGTGTAATACTTATCAACACCAAGAGAGGTAAGGCTGGTGCAACTATGGTCAGCGCAAGCATTTCGCAAGGTTTCACCAAGGTTTCTAATAAACGATGGCAAATGTTAAACACAAAAGAATATTTGCAAATACGAAAGGAAGCATTTTATAATGATTCTATTGATATTGGTTTGAATCTAGATGAAAATAATGGTCCAGATCTGCTCTTGTGGGACCAAAATCGGTATACTAACTGGCAAGGGTATATTTTTGACAACGGCACAGGGCATACAACAGATGCAAGAGTGGATGTTTCGTGGGGCAATCAACAAACTAAGGTTCTTATAGGAGCAGGATATGGGCGTTCTACTGATGTACTTACTGTAAGCGGAGTGAATCAACGTGGATCTATTCAATTTGCATTAGATCAGCAGTTTTCCACAAAACTTCGAGCTTCCTTTTCGTTAAATTCTTCATTCTCTAAAAGCAATTTGACTGAGACAAATAGTGGCGCTAGTCTTTTACCGCCAAATGCACCCTCAGTTTTTGATTCTGCTGGAAAGTTGAACTGGACTGGATGGGAACCTAAAACTGATATACTCCCTTTTGGAAATCTATTAAAACCATTTAGCAGTAAAACAACGAATTTCATCAGCAACTTACAGGTAAATTATCAATTAATCCGAGGACTGGACCTCAGAACAAGTTTCGGATATACTTATACACAGCCAGACCAGGTAGCTCTAATTCCTGCGTCAGCGGTTAATCCTGCGTTTAATCCAACCAGTTCGAGCATATTTGGATTCAATACAATAAAAAATTGGATAATTGAACCTCAAGCAGAATACACTACTTTAATTGCCAAGGGTAAATTAAATATTTTGATTGGCGCATCACTTCAAGAAAATACTTCTCACGGATACAGCATTTATGCAACCCAATTTGCAAGTGATGCTTTACTTCAATCATTGTCATCGGCTGGCGAAACCGATATAGATGGCGAAAGCTATACCCGATATCGTTATGCTGCATTATTTGGGCGTATAAACTACAATTGGGCAGGTAAGTATATACTTAACCTTAATGCAAGAAGAGACGGTTCTTCAAAATTCGGATTAGATAGTCGCTTTGGTAATTTTGGATCGGTTGGAATGGCATGGATATTTACAGAAGAAAATTTATTTAAAAATTATTTTAAATATCTAAGTTTTGGAAAGATCAGAGGAAGCTACGGTATAACAGGAAGCGATGGAATAGGTGATTACGAATATTTAAGCCGATGGAATGGAGACGGACTCTATCAATTCAATAATGGAACACCAACACCTCTTCTAGGACCCGAAAATTTAGTTAATCCAAATTATCACTGGCAAACAAATAAAAAACTTGAGGCGGCAATAGACCTTGGATTTTGGAATGATCGAATTCTTGCCAGTTTTGCTTATTACCGAAATCGCTGCAATAACCAATTAATTTATGAGCCACTTGCTTACACTGCCGGCATACCTAGCGTAGTTAATAATTCGCCAGCATCCGTGCAAAACAGTGGTTATGAAATACAATTCAGCGCCAAAATTATTGATGGAAAATCATTTAAGTGGGGTATTACATTTAATACCGGGAAAAACAAAAATAAATTACTCGAATTCCCTAACCTTGAAAGCTCCATTTATGCAAATAAGTATATTATCGGAAAACCGCTCACACTAAAACGAGTGCTTCATTACACGGGTGTGAATCCACAGACCGGGTTATATACGTTTGAGGATAGAAACAAAGACGGAAACATAAGTACGTCCTTAGGGAAAAATGATGACCGATACATCATTGACTTCGATCCGAAGTTCATAGGTGGCGTTGGAATTGATATCTCCTGGAAAGACCTGCATCTTAATGCCTTTTTTAATATTGTAAATCAAAAGGGAGTCAATGCTTTCAATTCTCTTGCTCCACCAGGATTTATGTTCAATTTACCTAAGGAAGTATTGGGAAATTATTGGCAAAAACCCGGCGATATTAAAGAATTCGCCAAATTGACAACCGTGGCGACAGATGATAGTTATTCATATTACTTCGATTCTGATGCTGCATTCACTGATGCGTCCTTTATAAGACTTCAAAATGCATCACTAACTTATAATTTACCTAATCAAGTCTCAAACAAAATTGGGCTGAAAAGTTGTAGGCTTTACGTTTATGCACAAAACCTTTTTGTATTTACAAAGTATAAGGGAGTTGATCCCGAGACACAGAATTTCGGCGGCATGCCCCCATTAAAAACCATAACTGGTGGTATTCAAATCACCCTCTAAAAATTCTTTTATGATAACAAACTACTCTTTTAATATGCATAAGTTAGGTATTCAAAGCTATGATATCTGCTTACTAATTATTGCTATAAGTTTATTTATAACCAGCTGTAAGAAAATTGTTGATGTTGACTTGCCAATTGATAGTATTCCCACCGAGGCAGTTTTCTCGAATGAGGAAGGAGCTACAGCTGCGGTATTAGGAATATATAGCAAGATGGCACATGGGGATCGCTTTGAGATGAGCTTTGCCACCGGGTCATTAACTATCTTACCAGGTATGTCTTCGGACGAATTAAAACCTGTTAGCCAAGAAGATCAGTGGCTTCAATTTCTCCAAAATGACATATTAAAAACTAATGACAACTGCAGCAATATCTGGCAAAAAGCATATACATATCTATATCAAGTGAATGCATGTATCGAGGGTCTCCAGGGAGCAACTAATGTTTCCTCGAAAAACCAGCTCTTAGGAGAATGTAAGTTTTTAAGAGCTTTTATTCTTTTCTACCTAACAAACTTATACGGTGATATAGCTATGCCTATTACTTCTGATTGGAGGCAAAATAGCATAATATCCCGGACCAGCGATTTGAAAGTTTATGAGCAAATTATTTCAGATCTTAAGGAAGCTGAGGAACTATTAAGTGAGAATTATCCAGATCCTGAAAGAATACGTGTAAATAAATATTCGGCAACGTCACTTTTATCAAGAGCTTATTTATATACCGGTGATTGGCAAAATGCGGAGAGCGCTGCTACAAGGGTAATTAATTCCGGGATCTATAGCCTTGAACCCGATCTATCCAAAGTTTTTTTAAAGAACAGTCCCGAAACGATTTTTGAAATAAAACCAGATATAGACGGACCCCGAACGGCTACGTTAGGATTTATATTCTTTGATGATATAAGTGCAAGTTTCTATCTAACTGACGAATTACTAAATAGCATTGAACTTGGCGACGCAAGAAAAGACTCATGGATAAGACGAAGAACATCGAGAGGAAGGGCTTACATGATTCCGAATAAATATAAGGTGGATTTTGTTCCAATAGGAGGCCTCACCGAAGAATTCAACGTAGTATTAAGATTAGGAGAGCAATACCTGATAAGATCTGAGGCAAGGGTAAACCAAAATAAATTAGAAGACGCAATAGACGATCTAAATATTATACGTACCAGAGCAAACTTGGCCTCCTTACCTTCTTCATTGAACCAAACTGAAGTGATTTCAGCAGTGGAGAAAGAAAGAAGAATAGAGTTGATGGCGGAATGGGGTCACCGCTGGTTTGATTTAAAAAGAACTGGAAAGGCAGACAATGAATTAGCTCCACTAAAAACTGGATGGCAGACTACTGACAAAGTATATCCAATACCAGAATCCGAAATATTGATGAACCCAAACCTCACACAGAACCCAGGGTATAATTAAAATTTATACAAATTCTTATAGCAAGACCAAAGCATCTGTTTATAAACAGTAACTAGTGTTTAATTAAAAAAGAAACAAAATGAATGTAAAACAAATTTGCATGGTATTAAGTTTTGTCTGTTTGACAAATCTAAGGGCAGTAGCTCAACAAATTCAAATAGGAGATAAATGTCCTGATGTAAAATTAGAAATGATAAACTATCCAAATGGGACAGCCAAAATTTCGGATTTTAGAGGAAAATTGCTGATCCTTGATTTTTGGGCAACTTGGTGTGCGCCCTGTGTTGAAGGATTTGTAAAGCTAGATGCTCTTCAAACTCGATTTGGAGACAAAATCAAAATTCTTCCCATCACTTATGAAGATAAAACCAAAGCAGATTTTGTCTTAAATAAGCTGAAAGAAGTTAAAAATATCAATCCCTGCTCGGTCATAAATGATAGTATCCTAAATAATTCATTCTGGCATTCCGAAATTCCATTTTATGTATGGATAAATGCTGAGGGAGTGATAATTGCAATGTCGACAGGCAACGAGTTGACATCGGAAAATATACAAAAAGCTCTTGAAGACGAAAAAAGTTTGGCGATAAAAAATCCAAAATATCATCCACAGCCAGATCAATCTAAACCTTTCTTTAATCCAACCACAAATTTATTTGACTGGAATGGACAGTTTGTTAAGACTGAAACTGTACCAAGTGAAAGCATCTTATTCACTTCAACTTTTACGAGATACCGCGAAAATGCAATTGGTGGACTTTACGGTGCCGGAGATGACACTCGAATTACAATGGAGAACGTTAGCATTAATTTTCTTTATGACAGGGCCTTCTCCAATAAAATGCGTGCAGATGAAAATATGTTTTTTGGAACTGATCCAAACCGTATTATTTGGCAAATAAAGGATACAGCTTTGCTGCCTCTTAATGGTGTTTATGCCGATAAAAATATAACAAAGGGCAACCCAGTTCTTTTTAAGGAATGGCTTAAAAAATATGCTTATTGCTACGAGGTGCAAACTCCATTGTCGTGGGGACCCGATAAAAAATATGAAATCATGGTGAATGATCTTAACCGATATTTCGGAACGCTTTACGGACTACAAGGAAGCTTTGAAAAACGAATAAACAAAAGCTGGGCACTAATTCGAACAAGTAAAAAAAATAAGTTAAGCTCTATTGGCGGTCCAAGTTCCGTCCATCGAAATCCCTATTCACTTGGGATACAAAATTCACCATTATCAACATTTGTACAATTCCTTGGAGCTGACTATTTGTTAAAGACAGTTTCAGATAAAACAGGCATTGAAGAAAACGTAGACCTAGAAATCAATATCGAGTCGCCAACTCTTAGTGTAATAAACAAAGAACTTGGCAAGTACGATTTAAAGCTAGTTGAAACCAAAGAATTGCAGAATGTAATAGTCATCAGACAAATTGGCAAGAATAATATGGTATTCTCATCGTCGGATAATAAAGTTACAACCGCCAGTAAATAGGATCACTTAAATCTGAGTGTATGACTTACAGACTTCTCCTTTTCCTTACTTTTCTTTTCAGCTATGCATATGGGCAATGCAATTTCACAGTCAGTGGAGAAATTACTGGGCTTGAAGATGGTACACCAATTCGCTTATACTTTGACGGATACGCCTATTTCGCTTCTGACACGACAAGCATTGCAAGCGGCATTGCAAACAATGGGAAATTTCAATTAGCGGGCACTCTTGATTCGAATGGAACCTCCTGTGTCATCAGGATGAAAAAGGAAGGTGTCTTTTTGGCAAGGATATACGTGGATTCTAGTTCCAAAATTGTTTTAAAAGGAAGAATCGATAAATTAAAAGATATTACTGTATCCGATCGAGGAGGATTAGGCACAATAGTAGATATGCATAAATATATTGATTTAATGTCGCCCCTTCTTAAGCAGTTAAAATTACCACACGCAAACAAAAAAAGTGTTTATGCTAACATCCTTACTACCCAAAAGAAATTCATACAAAATAATCGAAGTTCCTATTACGCTCCATGTATTCTGTTAAGAGCTTTTGATGACCTTATTGCTCATTTTGGAAACTGGAATGAAGGAACTACTTTCTCAATGCCGTTTGATGACGTACGATCACTATACAATCTTCTAGATACAAGAGCTAAAAGTGGCTTTGCAGGGAAACAATTGACAAGTGCAATTGAGCAAATGGAAACTTTACTCACCGTTCGAACACTTAGTTCAGACATCAATGAAGAATTCCCCGAGATTAAATTTTTGACTTATACCGGTGATTCTTCAAGTGTAGATCAGGTATACAAAAAAAATAATTCTGAATTATCAATTTTATTGCTTTGGCACCCTGGACAAAGGGAAGCTAATTATTTATTTATGACGCTTTTAAATCGGCTAATAAAAAAATATCCTGAATCAAAACTATGTCCCATAAGTATCGATAGGGTATGCGGAAAATTTTTATTTGATCGAAATTCAATTGTTAGCGAACTAGAAATTAATTCTGGCGAGAAAATACTTTGGCATCAATTAATAGACTTACGCAATCAGAACGGTTGTTGCTCCGATGATTGTTCAAGTTCATTTGCTCAAATTTTCTTTAAAGCTGATAGAGTTCCATTTTTAGCGCTCCTAGACAGAAATGGCAGAATTATAGCAAAAGGCCTTAACATTAAAGAGGCAGAACAAAAAATAAAAGAAATTTTAGGAGAATAAGAACAAATGAAAAATATCTTCCAAATCAGTTTGGGAACTCTAATACTTTGTTACTCATTTTGCATCACAAATGCACAATTATTGTCGGATTCGTCAACATATCAGCTGTTGACAAGATGGTCAAATCAAATTAATGTGAACACTCCTTCCGCAGAATATCCGAGGCCACAACTTATTCGAAACAACTGGACAGATCTTAGTGGTTCTTGGGAATATGCAATTACCAACAAATCTCTTGAAATGCCTCCAAAGTATGATGGAGAAATACTTGTTCCATTTCCAGTAGAGTCGTATTTATCGGGGGTAAAAAAAACATTAAAGCCGGAGGATAGATTATGGTATAGAAGAGTCTTTAATAAACCCAGCCTAAAAAATGCCGAAAAACTGATTCTTCATTTCGGAGCTGTTGATTGGCAGGTAACTGTTTTAATAAATGGGAAATATATTGATTCACATAAAGGAGGCTATCAGAATTTTTCATTTGACATTACAGATGCACTAAAAGAAGTTAATAACGATTTAGTTGTGAAAGTGTACGATCCAAGCGAAAAAAGTTTTGGACCTTACGGCAAACAAAACCTGAATCCCAAGGGTATAATGTACACAGCCTGCAGCGGTATCTGGCAAACAGTATGGATGGAAGTTGTGCCAACGGTATATATAGAATCGTTGAAACTAACTCCCAATGTAGATAATGGCACGGTTGAAATAAAGGCAAATGTAAATGATCTTCTTCCCGGTTATACTATTGAAGCAAGCAGCTCCGTATTGAGTAAAACAATTGGCAATCTAACCGAGGCAACAACGATAAAAGTACCCAATGCACATCTGTGGAGCCCCAATGATCCATATTTATATGACATCACAGTTAAGCTTATGTATAAAGGCAAAACTATAGATGAAGTGAAGTCATACTTTGGTATGCGGAAAATAGAAATCAAAAAAGATGAACAAGGAATTGACAGAATTTTCCTGAACAATAAATACACATTCAACCTTGGTGTGCTTGACCAGGGTTACTGGCCGGATGGTATCTATACAGCACCCACCGACGAAGCTTTGAAGTGGGATATTGAAACTATCAAATCGATGGGATTTAATACCATCAGGAAGCATATTAAACTAGAACCGGACAGATGGTATTACTGGTGCGATAAATTAGGAATGCTGGTATGGCAGGATATGCCCTTTTGCGCCAATGGTTCGCAAGAAGCAAGATTTGAATATGAGAAAGAGAACAAAGCTAATATTGAGCAGGTCTACAATCATCCATCTATTGTGTGCTGGGTATTATTCAACGAGGGCTGGAACAGCTATGATCAAAAACGATTGACCGAAACTGTAAAGAAACTGGACCCAACCAGGCTGATCAATGGTCATAGCGGTGAGAACTATGCAAAGACTCCTTTAAACGAAAAGTGGATCAGCAGCGATATGACTGACGTTCACGAATATCCCGGACCAGGTATTCCTCCAAAACAAGATGGAAAGGCAATGGTACTTGGTGAATGGGGAGGCGTGGGTGTTTCCATACCCGGACACCAGTGGAATGCAAAAAGCGGATGGGGTTATATTAAGGTATCACCAGAGGAGTTTGCCAGGAAGTATGAATTCATGGTGAAGCATTTAAAGCTGTTTGAGGAAGAGGGATTAAGCGGAGCAATATATACCCAACCCTTTGATGTGGAAATCGAGGAGAATGGATTAATTACCTATGACAGGGAAATCTTTAAAATACCAGTGGAAAAAATAAAGGCTATTAATCAAATAATGTTTCATGAATAGCCTGATAAAGAAATATTACTTGTGGATCGCTATGACAATGGTACTACCCTTTTGTAATGAAAAGAAGAAAGAAACCCCAGCAGGGGAAATGATCCGTATCAAGAACCGGCAAGGAATGGAAGCGGTGTTTACACCACATGGTGCAAGAATTGTGAGACTGGATATACCAAGACTAAATAGTGAGCCAGTAAACGTAGTTATAGGATTTGACAGCATTGTAAAATATTATGGAAGTACTGAGCCATATTTTGGCGCTACAATCGGCAGGTATGGAAACCGGATAGCCAAGGGAACCTTTAAATTGAATGAGGCGACCTATAAACTAACAATCAACAATGGCTCAAATACTTTACATGGAGGGAAAAACGGGTTTCAATACAAAGAGTGGCAGTGGAGCCTTTTGGGAGATAGTTCAATTGTATTCAGCTATCTCTCTCCTGATGGTGAAGAAGGGTTTCCGGGTAACCTGCAGGTGAAAGTGATTTATACAATAACCAGTAAGAATGAACTGTGGTGCGAATATGAGGCTACTACTGATAAACCAACTGTTGTAAACCTTACGAACCATGCATTCTTTAACCTGAACGGTGAAGGAAGCGGCAGCATACTTAACCATGCGCTTTATATAAACGCAGATCACTATACGCCAGTTGATAGTACACTGATCCCTACAGGGAAGATAGAACCAGTAGCAGGTACTCCATTTGATTTTACACTGCCCACTGTGATTGGTAAAAGGATCAAGTACAGTAATGACCAGTTGCTTTATGGAAAAGGTTATGATCATAATTATGTTTTAAATGGTAAAGGAATGAAACATGCCGCCACTGTGAGAGGTGACAAAAGCGGCATAGCCATGACTGTGTATACAGAAGAACCCGGGCTACAGTTTTACAGCGGCAATTTTATGCAATCGAAAAACAGGATGCGGAGGGGCTTTGATGATCTCAGAACGGCTTTCTGCCTGGAAACACAACACTTTCCTGACAGCCCGAACCAACCGGCGTTTCCATCAACCGTATTGAACCCCGGTGAGAAATATCATACACTCACTATTTATAAATTTTCTCAAATCAATGCTCTTTAAACTATGAAAAGAATATTCATTTTAATGATCGTGCTCCTGGCTGTGGAATCTGTATCGGCACAGGAACCTGTACAATGGAGCTTTACTGTAAAAAAGATAAAGCCGAATGTTTACGAAGTGCATCTTACTTCTATTATACAAAAGCCCTGGCATATTTATTCATTGAACAGCCCGGAAGCAACCGGTATTCCAACCAAGATCAATTTTAAAAAGCATCCGCTTATAACGCTTGATGGTGTTGCCAAAGAAATGGGCAACCTGATCACAAAGCATGATGATCTGTTTGACGCTGATGTAAAATATTTTGAAAACAAAGTTGATTTTGTTCAGGTGGTGACACTTAAAACTGATGTGAAGACTTTGGTAAACGGGAGTTTGGAGTATATGGCTTGTAATGATGGAAAGTGTTTGCCGCCGAGGACTGTGGAGTTTAGTATAAAGATTGAGTGATCTAATTTTTCTTTTGCCATTGCCGCAAAAGAAACAAAAAGTCTAGGCATAAAGGATTACAGCCCCTTTATGCCAGGCAGCACCGGTCAGCGGTTGTGCAAAGTGATCTCGGCTTTTTGTTCGCTACTCTTAGAATTCAAGAGTAAACTTTAAATGAAAGTGTATTGGATTTTAAAATAAAAAATAAGTATGCCAGCAAGAATTTTAAATGATGATTGGTCGGATTATGACAACAAGAAAAGGAAAGCGGAAGACCGGAAATACTTTTCGTGTGAGGAAGCGTGGGAAGTAGACTACCTGGTAAAGAAGATCAGAAAGTTCAATCCCAATAAACCGGAGGTTGCTATAAGGCAGGCCATTCATACTTGCTGCAGACTGGTGCCGGCACCAAGGCCAAGGGCTGCCTTTGTAGCCTGCGTGATGGGGAAGTTATGAAGGATGGCTATGGAAAAACAATTTGTGCTTTGTGCACAGTAAGGCTTGTGTAAAGTAATCTCAATGTCGTGTAAATTTTCTCCTTAGTGCTTTTGGTATTAAGCATGCGCTTACAGAAATGGTTTCCATTATTTCTTCAGCAGTAAAAGTGAGAATCGGGTATATTTTTTTGGTTTTTTCATTAATGGGTGCCCAGACAATCCGATGGGCCCTGAATTTTAGAACTATCTCAGGAGAGCATTTCTATGTACTCCTCTGTTTTTGAATATGGCAATTTTTCTCAGTAGTGTTTTTATGGTAATAAAACCCAGTGCCTACGGAAATGGTTTCTACTGTTTCTCCAGCACTCCCACTATTGAGAATTAAAATAGTTTTTCATTGTATTTCCTTGGGGAAGGAGTACGATTTTAACGGGAGAACCTTTCCAGGCCATCCCTTTTAAAATGGCGTTTCGTTTTTTTTCATATATCGTCTGTGCAAGAGCAGATTACAGTTTGTTTTGGTAAATGGGGGAAGTAAAGTAGTGGCTTCCCCCTTCTTTTAGACACGAATTCCACGGCAAAAAGTGGATGCATTTTATAAATGAAAAAGCAGCATGACGATATCGTTCTTTACATGCCTGAAGAGTATGCGGAGTTATACCAGCAATTTTTGCTTGATATAGACACAAGCAAACAGGCAGGCTTAACCGAAAACGAAAGAGTAGAACAAAGTTTCTGGAAAGCAAAAACGTACTGGGAAATGTTAAAGGTGAATATCAAAACAAAAGGTTTTGAAACGGATGAAAGCGAAATAGTTTTTTTCAGGAACGTAAAACCGGCATTTACCTGTTATGTAGAATATTTTGTGTTGCTGAGCGAAGCGCTGCATTTTATACCGGCTGCAAGCCTGACACATCCGAAAGAAAATGTGATCAATTATTGGAAAGAAGAAATAAACCGGTGTACCAGGTGCTTTGAAAAAAACAGACTTTTTTTTGACTATTACTCAAGTGACAATAGGGAACATGATCATATCTATTTTCTCCGGAGAAATAATACAAATGATGTGAGTGAAGCTGTGCTGGCACCGATACACGAAGGAGGAAATGAATTTTGTACTTATGGTGATCCGCTGGTACGGTGCTACCTGGCTTATAAGATGTACCAGGCTTACGTGGTAAAGCAATTGGGGGCCTTGCAGACTTCTGAAACTGCATGAATGTTCTTCTTACTTTTTTCTTGATAAAAAAGTAAGCAAAAAATCAAGGCCAAATGATGTACAGCCCATTTGTCCGGTAGCTATGTTGAGCGGCTGTGCATAGTGGATTCAGCTGTTGGAATTCTATTCTTAGGATTGAAGAGTATACGTTCGATTTTGACTGTCTGATTATTCAGGAATTCCGAAGGATTGGAAAGCGATGTTGTTTTCTATCTTGAAATGTTCGTAGCCGAGGATCGTGTTTATAATGATAGCATTCCGATAAGGACCCATACCGAGATCTGCAGCATTGAAACCGTGTGAGTGCAGTTCCGCATTCTGAATAAAGATTGTTTGCTTTTTATCAATACTATAATTAAACGCAACATCATACTTGTTGCCGGGCAACCAATTAATGAGTTCTTTGACCGGGTATAGAAATGCAGGCACTTTTGATTTGTAACCGGTGGCCAGTATTACTGCTTCCACATTTACTGTAAATGACTTGTCCACCAATGAGTGAAATAGTTTTAATGCAATCTCGCCATTTTGCTGCTGTTGTATTTGCTGCAACACAGTGTTTGCTGATAAAGTTTTGGGTGAAGCATTTTTTGATAAAGACTGCAGATATAACTGATCGTATATGTCATTTATCAACGAATAGTTTATTCCCTTGTATAACATGTCCTGTTCTCTTAGCAGCATTTCCTTTTTGAGAGGCTGCAGGTTGTAAAAGAACTGGATGTAATCAGGCGATGTCATTTCCAGCGTAAGCTTTGAGTAGTCCATTGGAAAGAAACGGGAGGACCGGGTATACCAATGCAGTCCTTTTGTAAAGTGCTTTTCATGCTGGAGTAGATCGTGAAATATTTCTGCAGCACTTTGACCAGAGCCAACAATAGCGACGGACTTTTTATTCAGCAGGCTTTCCTTCATATGCAGATACCTTGAGGAATGTTGTATGAAAGGATTCTTTCCAGCACAGTGGGATCCGAAGCTTGGAATTCACGTGACTTGAAGTCGCGGCC
>JADMIO011711107.1_pt1 | contig 65623 bp, 52 predicted proteins | sample 8958161 | NCBI WGS metagenome assembly JADMIO01 (sample SAMN16585339, study PRJNA669376) | soil metagenome | isolation source: Crop rotation soil | place: USA: Cullars Rotation, Alabama | collected 2011
CGCGACAACTTGTCCACGTGGAATTCTAAGCTTAGGATCCCAATGTGCTGGAAAGCGATTGCGGAATGCACGTCGTCACATGCTTCGTCACTGTTTGGGTGCCGGACAACTTCCTCCCAGTGGTCGCGCCAAAAGAAAACTTTGAAGATGAAGTTTTTGTAATCTCTATTCTCGCCTCCGGATCATATTGCTCGGCGCCGATTGAGAAAGGGCCGCCGGTCGGCCCATCAGCGAGGTTGAGATTGGAACCGTGGATGAATCTATATTGATTTCCGATCCAGGTGACGTTGGATGCCTCCTCCACCTGGCTTGCAACGGTTCCTATGTCTGAAAAGTCGTTGCCGATAAAGGATATGCGGTCTGCGCCATGCGAAAACACCGCACCGAAACCGCAAAACGCGAAATGGTTGGCACTCAAGTTGACGTACGCTGTCCGAAAGGCAGCGTTCCTCTGGCCGAGGCACACACCATCCTTTTGGGCAATTGGGGTGGAAAACCAGTTACCCACGAACGAGACGTGTGCCACAGCAAACCTGCTGTTAGGTGCCAAGACAACCTGGGATTTGTGACCTTGATCGAATGAGTTTCCGAAGAATTCGCCGAACAACAGCGCTTCTATGAAAATATTGTTGTCCGACTGCGATAGAATCCGATTTCCGTGGAAATGGAAGCCTTCATTCCGAGCGCTGGCATCCATTGATCCGACGTATACGGCCGGGCCGGCATTGGGGTAATTGGGTGCAGCGAAAATATTGTGATTGGCGTAGTTTTCGATGTTAATTTTGCCGCCCGTCGCGTCGAAAACCAAACAAAACGATTTGCCCCGAGCCGGACGTCCGTTGCTGCAACTGCTGTTTTCTATGCCGTTATCTGAAGAGTCGAAATACACGAGGTGATCGAGATTCAAAGTGTTTGTGCTACCAAAACCCGAATTTCTGATTCGATTGTGGCCGAGCCTCCCAACATCATTGATAATTTTGCCGCCTGGGCCATCGTGCACGAAGCACGCGCCATCGATTGTATTGCTGCCGCCAGCGAGGCGGAACATGTCACCATTCAGGGTTGTCGATTTAAAACAGTTGGCTGCTGCGTTGAAGTTGATACCGCTTGCGTCGGCCTTGATAGTACGCCCGGCCGGAATCGTGATGGTGGAATTTACGATACAATAGTTAGAAGCGTTTGAGACAGTGATGATCTTTGCGGTATCAAGGGCGCGCTGAACCGCGTCGCTGTCGTCGGTGACGCCGTCGCACTTGGCCCCCGCGTCCATGATCGAATATGCTTGAAGCGGTCTTTGTCCGTTGACCTGCGCAGGCATGACGAACACGCTGGTAAACACCAGGGCGGCGAGTAGGTTGCGGAATGTCATTTTCAGCCTGACAGCTTCATGAACTGGACCTCAGGGAGCTTCGCTGTCTGCATCTTATACGGTTGGGCGACCTGTAGGACGCGATGAACTGACCCCAACTGCCTTGGGAATTGTGGAACGGAAAACGCCACCCTTCAAAAGCTGAAACGGTCGGGCTACGATAATAGTGGCTTGTGGCGAACGCTTCGGTACTTGAGCAATGTTTTTTCTTTTTGGAACTCAAAAATCAGGAACGACTTGGCTTAGAAATATTGTTTCGACGTCGTTGTCGACCGATTCTCAGTCAGAATTTAATCTTCCGATGCTGTTCGGCTCAATCGAAAAGCACGTGAGTCTATTTCTCGAAGCGCCGCTAGATGAAAGAATCCGCGTAGCCGTAGAGGCCACTCGGCGAGCGTGGTGTTCTCTGCTTCACGCTCGGAAGGCGGGGTGCGTGGCGGACAAAAGCGCTTACCCCTGCTTTGGATCGGCTGGCTCTGACGATGAGCTTTTTACCGTCGCGCTTCATATCAAGAAATTGCTGTTTCCCGATTCCATCCAAATCATGATTATTCGAGATCCCCGGGATGTGCTCATTTCGTCAAAATATTACTTCAGGTCTGGCGAGCTGAATAAGAGCGAATTGGTGTCCACCATCAATAGCTGGGCAGCTTGTAATTTTTGCTGGATTGCCGACGAGCCGTCGCTTGTGATTCGATATGAAGATCTCAAGTTGAATTTTGAGCAGACGGTTCGGACGATATTCAACACTTTAGATGAGCCGCTACGACCAGAGCTGTTGCAGGAAATTAAGTCAAAGTACGAGCAAATCGATTATTCGCGGCAGCAGGATGCGCATTTTTTCCGAAGCGGCACTATCGGGCAATGGAAGCAAGACCAATGGCGGGCTCAAAACGACTTGGTCGTCCAAAATGCAGCCCACATAATGCAGTTGTTTGGATATAGCGCGGATGGGGAGATCGGAGACTCATTCAGAACTCCTTATCAGGGTTTCAGCTCGATCGAAGCTGATACGCTATTGCATTTGCCCTGGAATGCGAAGGCCGGCCACGTGCATCTGGTCGGCAACGGGATAAGATGTTTTATCTTCGCAGATAAATTCAACGTTGCGCTCCGGCGACAGCATTTGAGAGACCCGGCACCTCACCAAAAATTGTTGCTATTGCTGACAGTAAGTTGGGATGATGCTTTGGATCATGTATCTCGGCATTTTTCATTGTCTGTTTTAAAAGCCAGTTCCGAAACGACTTTGAGTATTGTGGAAATCAAGGATCGTCCATTTCGTTATGGCGCATCGGTCAGAGTGGGATTTGAGCTATCGCACGACGTGATGCGTGATATTGGCGAAGCGGACAGCATAAGAATTGGTTTGTTTAATGGAGGCGTCACGCGGCCGTTTTTTGGAATTGTAGAATCCGTTCGGTACATATTGGTTTCCGAAGACTCCCAGCTCCTAGCCCAAGTTGGGCACGCAACGCCGGCGAAGACAGTGCCGAAAAGCGATGAATTGCTCGGTTATTTTCAATCAGTGGGTTGGACGAGCTTGCACTACGCCGCAAACTGGGGAATGCTGAGCGCAACTACAGAGCTTGTGGCTGCCGGCAATTCAGTAAACGCTCAGGAACGCAACGGCGCTACTCCGCTGCATCGGGCAGTTGATTTCAATCACCTCGACGTAGTTCGATTTTTGGTGACCCGGGGCGCCGCTGTAAACAGCGTTGACAACAACTTGCGGGAAACGCCACTGGATTTGGCATATCGCAGAAGCTTCCTTGAAATTGCTGAGTATCTGAAAAGGAATGGAGGGGTGAGATTTTCGGAACTCGATGCATGGCTAATAAACAAGTGAGCATGCTCGCGATACGCTATTTGTTTTTGATTGCCCTTTGAACCTCAGCGGCCTTGTCTTCGCAAGCGCCGAAGTCTTCAAGACGCGACGACGTTGGGAGGAACGGAAAGAACCACAGCAGCTTGTCACGCTGTGTCTTCATACATGGAAAATCAAGTGGGGTCGGATAAAGCGTTTGATTTGGTCCGCGGCTTACAATGTTTGTGCGAATAAATGAGCACTCGAGGAGATTGGAAACTGGGATACCGGAGACCGCGACGATCCCATCAGCAGGATGACCGTGCGGGGGGCCGACATCGAAATTATTAGGATGTACGTGGAACAACGTAAAATGGCGGTTGAGCCTGGTGAGCATCTGTACGAAGAGAGAGCGATATGTTGGATCAACGAGCCCTTTGATGCCATGGAGTTCTACTACAATTTGTTCGAACCGGAGGAGGGTATCTTCTGGCATTAGGCCAATTGCCTCAAACTCGGCGCCTTCGACGTCCATCTTGAGGATCAGTCGGTCTCCCTTGATGTTATATTTCTTGAGATGGTCTTCGACGCTGAAGAGAGAGTCCGAGGGCCTGGACACACCAGAACAGCCCTCACGATGCCATAACATATTGGGGTGAGTGCGATTGATGCCTTCAATGGTGTGATCGAACATATAGACACTATGACCAGCGGCGGCTCGTTCGGCCTCCAACTCATAAAAATAAGAAATGCCATAGCTTAGAATGGTCTGCTCCGGCGACAAACGATCCGCAAATATATATCCGCCGTCGCCATTAGGGCCCAGACGCCGCTTGGGAATGTCAATCTCGTACGGCGTGAGCAGCGCAACGGCCTCGACGACTGGATTCATGGGATCGACCAACAGCTACCAGGGTTTGCATAAGCTTCACATAGAGAATTCAAGTACGCAAGAACGGACAGTGACTTCGGAGTTCTGACATTCAAAGTTGTCAGGAGCGATAACAATGAGGTCTGTTAAGAGAAGTTCTCGACGATGGAGAGCGCCAGCGAACGGGCGGAGTAGATTTGCCCGGTGCACGGGATGTCGTCAATCTCGCGAAAGCTCGCGGGGTTTCCGACGATCGCATCGGCCTTTTGAACGGCCTGCGCGATTGCTTGGGCCAAGGTGTCAGCAGTTAGGGGCTCCACTGAGATGATGTTTTGCGCCCGCAAACTAAGATCTTTGTTTTCATGCTTGTTTGTCACGGTAATCACTCCAGCCTCCGCCATTTCGAGGGGCGGATAGCTTGGATGAGGTGATAGCATCAGGCTGACGCCTACCGAAGCGCGGCACAAGAAATCCGCATAGTGCTCCAATGAAAGCTTGCCGACGCTCTCAAGATTGGCGACATGTTGAGTGCGCCAGAGATCGAAGTTCTCCCCAGCTGCAACGATGCACCATGAACGTGCGATTGTTGGATTAGCCTGCTGCCAGAGACAGAGTCCGTCCACCAAAATCTCAAAGGCGTTTCGTGGTGTTCCCGGACGCGCATAAACCAATATCATTCGTTCCTTTTGATGGGATATGAAGGCATTCCTCAACCGTCGATTGATGGCATACGGGACGTAACATGCATCGTGTAGTTCGTACCGTTCCGCCAGGAAGTTATAGAGTTCCTCAGAATTGATGATGGCTTTGGTTTCGGTTGGACGGAGATACGTTGAGCGCGACAGCGCGTATTGCGCTGACCAGCCATAAAAATCTGGCTCGTGATCCTGGATAAAATAGTAAAGTGCAGGTGCGGCACCATAAATTGATTGTTGCATGTCTCTGGCACGAAAGCCCAGATAAGCGGTCCACCAAGCCGTTGCCAAAAAGACTTCTCTTTTACGTACTGGAAGCTGATTCGAAGATATTTGGCTTGCATCAACTACGGTCCGCGAAAGCTCGGTGTGATCGGCACCCAGCGATACCAGCGTGTAATCGCCGAGTGCGGTCAAGCATTCGACATCGACGTCATCCGTCACGGATACGATACGAGTGTCGATGTCTCGATCCACGTGCGAAAGGATCTCGTTGAATAGTCTCAGCGCCGACGCTACGCCGCCGAAGGTCTTGTCGGGTTTCAACGTCGGAATGAGCAAGGTCAAGCGCGGCCGAGAGGATCGCTCTCCACGAAACGTAAGGGGGTTCAATTCGCCGACTAAGCGTGGCTTGAGATTCGTGGAGATGCGATTGCCCAGCAGCCGGCGCGAAGCTCGGGTCACAGCCAGAGGCACGTCAGCGGGTCTACTGACGCTGACCAGGCGGCTTGTATCATCAAATTGGAAACGGCTGGCAAATTTTGCCCAGTTTAAGCCGGCCGCTTCCGTCAAAAAAACAAATGATCGTTCTATCGCGTGAGCAAGAGTCCCATCGATTTGACCGTCCTCTTCTGGAAAGTCTTCGAACCGCAATTCGAGATCGAGCAATGGTTTCAATGCCCTCGATTTGGCCCAAAACATCGATCCGGACGGAAAATCGAGCAAAATATCTTTGCTAAACGGCACACGCGCACGCTCTAGCAAAAGCTTAATATGTTCGAAATCGAATCCATAATTGAGGGACTGACGGACCGGCTCGTAGTGATCAGGAAAGAGCAGGTCAACGTTCCCGGACTGAAGAGCAAATAATATCGATGCGACAATCGCAGGCGAGCCATACAGGTGGTGCAATAGGTATCCGCGCCAGCCGGAGAGAATGTCGTTGTGCTTGGAGTGTTTAGAATGAAGATGAGAAATGATATCGTATTTGGGAATTTCCCTGGCGAAGCCGACGATGAAGGGCGCTATATCTCGGCCACGGTTAGGGAAAACTTCGATTGAACATCGCGAACTGAACCGCTCAAAACGGCGCGCAATCTCGCGCTTCTTTTCTGTGGTGTCAGTCGAAATAAAGAGGTCGAACTTGGCAGGAATATTGTCCAAACAACAGGCAATCTCATCCGACAGTTCGGGGTAAAAGATATGTGCAAAAATTGCGACATTCAAATTGCTGAAAGGGGGTAATTCGAAATCAAACGGAACCGCGATCACCCGGTCGCTAGAAATGTTTAGCCGTGATGCAGGCAGCCCCCCATAGGGGCCGTCGAGATCCAAAGACAAATCGAACTGAGACGTCATTTGTCCGACCTGACGATCGCGGATTTCCTTTGCCTTTCGGAATCGCTGTCTAGTCGTTCTCTGATGGCGTCATAAACCTCAGCATCCAATTCGATGCCCTCGTTCCAATCGCTCTTGTCCACTCCACTAATATCGTCTCTTAAAGCTTGGACCTTGATAAACGGAAATCCTTCTTTGATTAGATCACGCCAATGGTCAAGCGTAGGGTTGGCATCTCTCTCAAAGTCACGATTCCCCAACGGAAACATTATTTCCGTGTCAATACCAATCTCGTTGAGCATTCCGAGCATTGGAACCTCATAATTTAGGATCACATGATGCCGGTCTTCGGCGATCTCGAGTTGAGACCAGAAGCGCCGTAACGCGATGTTACGAAGAGCTTTCTCCTTGTACACAAAGTAGTAGCTCTGGGTGTGATGTTTGACCTGCCAGCTTTGCGTCAACGCAATGTAGTCTGCTGGCGATGCGTCGATTCGCGCAACCATTCTTGCGAAGCTTTGAGCGGTTAGTGGGCCGAAAACACTATCGTTGGTGAAAGTGACGGATCTTGCATCCCAAATGGAAGGAAGAATTTGAAGGCCTAATGACCAGCTCGCGAAGTCGTAACCGAAATTTTCGCGGCTGATGAGACCGTCGCAAGTGATTTCCATATCCGAACACGGCGGGCCGGAATTGTTGGATGCAACAATCAGGATGACTGTAAGCTTTTCGGCTATCAAAGACTTTAGGTAATGGACTGTCGATTTTGGCACACAGCCATCCGGACAAAATGCAACAAGAATACAGACATCCTTTCCCTTCAGGCTTTGCGGTGTTCGCCAAACTTCGAAAGGCACTTCCAGAACAGTTCTGGGCTTCGCTGCTCGGCCGGAGGGTGCGATCGCCCAGGGCGAAGTCTCGACGCTGGAAGGGACAAGCTCTTGTTTGTCCGAGCTTTCGGAGACTAACGGCCGATCACCGATCAGCGCGAAATGAAAAAGTGGAATAGCATCGTGAGAGAGGTTATTGCGAGCTCGATAGGCAGCCGGATCGATTGCAGCGTTCGGTCGGCGATTTTCGCGCCATCCGTATAAAAGATAGTGCGTGAGCGGCTCGATGCCGGTCGCTCGGACGTCCGGATACTGTTCGAGATACCATTCAGGATCAAAATATTGGGAAGGCTGGAGGCCGCATTTCCAGCCGATTGTCAGGTAGTGGGTCAAAGGATCGGTTGTCGACGTGGCCCCCGTGGTTTTGGACAAATACAGACCTACGTCAAACAATGGGTGAGGGTGGGTGTTTTCGAAGGTTTCATGCTTCAGAAAATGTACGAGAGGATTCATTCCTGATGTGCTGGCACCTGCAGTGCGATCAACGTACCACCTTGTATCGAAAAGCGGGTGAGGATTGCGTCCCTCTCGAGCACCATGAGCAAGGTAGTGCGAGGCTGCATCGATGGCGGTCCCACGGAGGTCGGCGTTGGTTTCGCGATACCAGACCGGGTCGATCAAAATTGTCGATCGGAGTATGGCTATTGGAGAGTCGAGCTTGCGCGCCCGCACCAGGTCAAAAATTCTGCCGGCTTTTGGCATAATCCCTCGGCCTCAAGCATTGTCAGACGAGTCGAATTGGAGCTTGCTAGGCGTGTCATTGTACATTGAACACAGGATTTTTCCCTCCGAGATGGTGATCGACGCGCCGAAACTGCGCATTCAATGATTGTCACGGGATTTGGTCGCGAGCCGGCCTTCTGCCTTCCCGAACCGCAGATAATGGGCCAGTGGATTCATTCCGCTCAAACGTACATCTGGATAGGTCAGGAGGTAGAAGTCGGTTTCAAAATAGGGGCCTGGGTTTCGACCTTCCCGGCACCCGTGCCTGATGTAGTGGACAAGCGGGTTCTCCCCTGCCTGGCATACGTCTTCATATTGCTCCAAGTACCAACGACTATCGAACAGAGGATTGGGGCGGCAGCCGCGGAGGTAGCCCTGCTCGAGATAATGTTCCAAAGGCGACTGATTATTTTTAGGAACCTCGGGATACTCGCTGAGATACCACTCAGCATCAAATAAGCCGCTTGTCGCTATCAGATGCTCGGTGCTTTGCCTCAAAAGGGAACGAAGCCTGAATAATATTCCCTCTCTCGCGTACCTCCGCGCTCTTGCGAACGAGGCCGTTTCATCGGTCAGTCGGTCGCGCAGGGCGCGAATCTCCCTATCAGCCGCATTTCTAACTTCGGCGAGTGCGGTCGCGTGATGAGTTTCCAATGACGCGACGCGCTGGGCAGCAGTGGCGGTCAAATCCCGAATTGTCTTCGTCGCGCGCGCGAGTTCCTCGATGAAGCGATCTTTTTCGATCCGCTCGCGCTCCAAATATCGGTTCAGGTCAGTGATTTGAGCGGTTTGGGCCGCACTGAATTCATTCGCAGCTTGGATGGCTTTTTGGGTATCGGCTTGCTCTTGATGTGCGCTGGCCAAGGCCTCGTCCAAGGCAGCCTTCACCGCATCAATTTCGTTCCGGGCCCGATGTCGTTCTTCTTCGGACTGCTCCTTGTCAGCACGTGCATGATAAAGTTCTCCAGCCAAGCGCTGAACTTCGGATTGGCTCTCTCGCAGAAACAGGCGAGCCGCGCTAATGTCGCCTGAAAGGCGTTCGATTGTTTTGTCGCGTTGTTGAATTCCTGATTGGGCATTTCTCAGTTCATAGGATAGTTCTTCGACCTTGTTCTCCTGATTGTTCAAAGACGATCGAATAAAATCGTGTTCGAGTTTAAGGCCTTCATAATCCCGCGCAACGTTCTGCAGAGAAGCCAACTCGCGCCTCATATCTTCATTCTGTGCAATCATGTGCGCGGCAGTGTCTCTTTGCGTTTCGAGATCGAGGGAAAGCTCATCTCGATGTCGTTGAATTTGGTCAAATCGAGTTTGGCTATCGATAAGCAATACATTGAGCTCCTCGGCCTTGCGCTCTGCCTCGGCGGCAAGGTTTGCGGCATCAACCGTGGCTTTTCTCGCCAACATGAGCTCCGCCGTTAGTGTGGCGGTGGCTTGAGCGCTATTTCGTGACGCCGCTGTCTTTTCATCCTCAAGAGCAGCGCGGAGCTCTTGGCTCTCGGTGCTGACTTGGTCGTATGCGTGCTTGGCGGCCGTTAGCTGCTCGCTTAGACTTGCAACCCTTGATGTGCTCTCTGCGAGTGCGGCCTCGTGTTGCCGTATTGAAGAACGGGCTCGCTCCAGATCGGAAGCCAGTGCTCCGGCAGTTTTCTGTGCGGAGGCACTTTCTTCCGCCAAAGTGACAGCGAGTTTATCGCGCGAGCGGCTAATCTCGTCATACGCAGATCTTGCAACCGTGACCTGATGGTTGAGTTCCGAAATCCCTTTGTCGCGCGCGACGATCGTCTCGGAATGTGTCTGGATTTCTATTTTTGCCTGCCCAAGTTCGGTTCTTAGGAGCGAGAGTGTATGACGAATCTGATCACGCTCTTGCGTGATGGACGAAAGCTGGTCTCCAAGGGTCACAAGTTGCGAGTCCCTATTGGCAATTGTCAACTCTTGAGCCTGTACTGCCAGGCGAGTCGTTTCAAGCTCAACGTTTAGCGCAGCGGTGGTTTGTTGCTGCTGTCGAGTGCGCTCTTCGCCGGATTTTTGTAGTACGGAGATCTCTTGCGAAAGCTTCGCGATATTCTCTTCTCTCCTGGCTAACTCAATTTCATCAACGCTGATAGCAACTCCAAGCGCGTTGCAGGCTTTTTCGAAATCCAATCGAATCTGATCGAGTTGTCGCATTCCTCGTCGTTGGTTGCCGTTTCCTGATATTTCGATGAGCGCCGCGAAAGCATCCTTGACCCAGTCGACAACGCCTGTGCTAGCGGCGAGACGTTCGTCGGTGCTCCAATGGTGTCGAAGGTGGGATGAGAGAAATTGCTCAATTTCAATTTCGACGGCTGCGCCGCGTTTAGGCCAACTGAGACCGAGTCTGGCGGCGGTTGTGGTCGCTACGGTCTGCCAATCATTCAGCAAGTCGTCATAAGGAATCAGAACGCGCGCCTCATTTCGGGTAGCAAGTTCCGCCTCAAGTACATGGCGCAACCACAAAAGGTGCGTCTTAGCGGGCATTAAGCTGTTGCGCTGCTTTAAGGATGCCGCGACCTCAAGTGGGTTTCGGAAAGGAATTACGACAAGGGGTTTAGCTCCAAAGGTCCTAAGAACCTCACGCCAGAGCGGCCAGAGCCGACAAATTCGAGGGTCTTTGATTGCAAATAAACGAGAGTTCTCGAAGTCCTGCTCAAGATATTTCAAAATTTGACTTTGAAATGGTTGGGCCGACGGAGACGTAAACCAATCCCGATTGAAAGGTCGCCAGTCGTCCCAACTAGATCCGGCCGACGAAAGTATTGAATCGTGAATGGCAACTAAGTCGCGAGATTCCCAATAACCGGCTTGGTTTGTAGGGCTCGGGGGCAACGTATCTTTTGGGATATCTGCGCCAAGGAGATTCATAACCCGCGTCAGAGCCGACGTGCCGCTTCGGTGCATGCCGAGCACCATGATGGCGCGAGGAGAAAGGTCTGCCTGTAACGGAGGGACGTTCGACTTCGTTGATCTTGGGCGAGACTGCCGATGTGAGTTTCGTAGACGGCGGCTGTGCGGCATGGCAATTGGAATCTAAACGTCGAAAGCTATTGGGTCCATAGCGTTAGACTTCTCCGACACGGTCACGCCAGCGCCAATCCACGTTAGCCCATGCGAAAATTCGTATTGGGATCGTTGGCGAGTCCAACGCGCTGTACCTTATAGCCAGTTTCGAGAATGGTTCGCCACCAAGAGCGATTTTCGAGATACCATTTTACGGTTTTCTCTATTCCCGTCTCAAAATTCTCGATGGCGCGCCAACCCAGTTCTGTCTCGATTTTGCTTGCATCGATGGCATACCTGCGATCGTGACCCGGTCGATCTGCGACAAATCTGATCAGTTTATGTCGAGATCCGCGTGAAGACGGCTCCAGTCGGTCGAGCAGATCGCAAATCGTCTTGACGATATCGATGTTGGCGCGTTCGTTCGATCCGCCGATGTTGTAGGTCTGTCCAACACCGCCGTGCTCCAATACGAGCGCCAGCGCCCGCGCATGATCCTCCACATAAAGCCAGTCGCGGATGTTGAGCCCGTCGCCATAGACGGGCAATGGCTCCTCGGCCAGCCCCTTGATGATCATGTGCGGGATGAGCTTCTCAGGATAATGATACGGCCCGTAGTTGTTGGAGCAGTTGGTGATGATGGTCGGCAGTCCGTAGGTCTCTCTCCAGGCTCTGACCAAATGGTCGGAGGATGCCTTGCTGGCCGAGTAGGGAGAGTTGGGGGCGTAGGGTGTTTTTTCGGTGAAGTGGCCTTCGGCGCCAAGGGTGCCGTAGACCTCGTCGGTCGAGACATGCAAAAGCCGGAAGACTGACCGGCGGTCAGGTTCGAGGGCCCGCCAGTAGCGCAGTGCCTCCTGCAGCAGCGTGAAGGTGCCAACGACGTTGGTCTGGATGAATTCGTCCGGGCCGTCGATTGAACGGTCGACATGGCTTTCGGCCGCCAGATTCATCACCGCGTGCGGCTGGTAGCGATCGAACAGCGCGCGGAGTTGCGGACCATGGCAGATGTCGGCCTTCACGAAAGCGTATCGTTGATGGCCTTCGGCTTGCGGAATCGAACCGAGATTGGCCGCGTAGGTGAGCTTGTCGAGATTGACGACAAAGGCTCCCGTGTCGTCGAGCAAATACCTGACCAGCGCCGACCCGATGAAGCCTGCGCCGCCGGTCACAAATATCGTCCTGCCTTGCAGTCTCATCTCATTCTGTTCGGTCTAAGTTGCGTTGGACACCGATCTGTAAACCGAATCCAGATATTCGCCGTAGCTGCTTGTTGCGCATCGCTGCGCCAGCGCGCCGAACTGCTCAAGCGAAATGTAGCCGAGCCGCAATGCAATCTCTTCGGGGCTCGCGATGCTCAGCCCCTGGCGTTGCTCCAGGATATGTACAAAATTGCTGGCCTCGACGAGCGAGGCGTGGGTCCCAGTGTCCAGCCAGGCATAGCCGCGCCCGAGAACCTCGACATAGAGTTCGCCGCGTTCCAGATACACGCGATTGACGTCGGTGATTTCGAGCTCTCCGCGTGGCGAAGGTTTGAGCGCCGCCGCGATATTCACAACATCGTTGCTGTAAAGGTAGAGGCCGGTCACCGCGATATCCGATTTCGGGGCGCGCGGCTTTTCCTCGATCGAAAGGGCGCGGCCGTTCTTGTCGAGTTCCACGACCCCGTATCGCTCGGGGTTCCTGACAACGTAACCGAACACCGTGGCGCCCTTGGTGCGTTCCGAGGCTTTGAGGAGCTGTTCGGTCAGCCCGTGGCCGTAGAAAATATTGTCGCCCAGAATCAAGGCGACGCGATCGTCGCCGATGAACTTTCGGCCGACGATGAACGCGTCGGCGAGGCCCCTTGGTCGTTCCTGCGAGGCAAAGGAGAATCTCATGCCGAGCTCGGAACCATCGCCCAGCAGCCGCTCAAACAGCGGCTGGTCCTGCGGGGTGGTGATGACGAGGATGTCCCGAATCCCCGCGAGCATCAGCACCGACAGGGGATAGTAGATCATCGGCTTGTCGAAAACGGGCAGGAGCTGCTTTGAGACGACCATCGTGATCGGGTACAAGCGCGTCCCCGTGCCGCCGGCAAGGATGATGCCTTTCATCGCGTTGACGCTCCTCGCTTGCCTTGCTCTGATATCATAATAAGTGGGCTATACAAGCTGAGCGCGATTCGGATGAATTGGTCGATTCGGACCGTCTGTCATCGGGATGGACAATGAATGTCGTCACGACTCGAATCCCTGGTGTGCTGATCATCGAACCAAAAGTGTTTGGGGACGACCGCGGTCACTTCTTTGAAGCCTTCAAGGCCGACCGGTATGCAATGCACGGCATTTCCGGCCCGTTCGTTCAGGACAATGTGTCGCGTTCGGCCTGCGGGGTGCTGCGCGGTCTGCATCTCCAGAACCCGAGATGCCAAGGGAAGCTCGTCAGCGTAGCGCGCGGCCGGGTCCTCGATGTGGCCGTGGACGTTCGAACCGGCAGCCCGACGTTCGGGCAGCACGTGAGCGTCGAACTGAGCGAGGACAATAGAAGACAGTTTTGGGTGCCGCGCGGGTTTGCCCACGGATTTGCCGTCTATTCGGACGTGGCAGACTTTTCATACAAATGCGACGAGTACTACAGCCCTGAGGATGAGATAACGGTCCGCTGGAACGATCCAGCGATTGGAATTGCCTGGGGCGTGGCGGCTCCGGTCTTGTCGACGCGGGATGCGTCGGCGCCGCTTTTGTCTGAATTGCAGAATCTGCCTCGGTACGGGACCGTCTGATGGTCATTTTGATCACAGGCGTCACCGGGCAAGTCGGTGGTGCGCTTTGCCAGGCGCTTGCCCGATCCCATTCCGTTGTGCCCGCCGACCGGCTGCGCCTTGACCTGTCGCGGATCGAGCAAATCGCTCCTGCGCTTGATGGAATTGCTCCTGAGTTGATCATCAACCCGGCGGCCTATACGGCGGTTGACCGCGCCGAGGACGAGAAGGATCTGGCCTATCGAATCAATGCGGAGGCTCCCGGTGCGATCGCGCGATGGGCCGCGGGACGCGGCATCCCGCTGATCCATTTTTCGACCGACTACGTTTTTGACGGCGCCGGCGACAAGCCCTGGCGCGAAGGCGATCCTGCCAATCCGTCGTCGGCTTATGGGCAGAGCAAACTGGCCGGCGAGCAAGCCGTCCGGTCGGCCGCCGGTCCTCATCTGATTGTCCGCACCTCCTGGGTCTATGCCGCAAGGGGAGCGAATTTCCTGCTCACCATCGCGCGTCTTGCCGGGCAGAGGGAGGAACTGCGCGTGGTTGCAGACCAGATCGGGGCGCCAACGTCCGCGCGCATCATTGCCGACGCTCTTGCCCAAATTGTCGACACCGACGCGGAACTGCTGGCACATCGATTTGCGGCGGCCGGGAACGTCGTAAACATGGCGGCATCCGGCGAAACAAGCTGGTGGGGATTTGCCTCCGCGATCGTGGATGGGCTGAAGGCGAGGGGGGTCAAACTGGCAGTCCAGCAGGTGTCGCCGATTGCCTCCAGGGATTACCCCACCAAAGCCCGGCGGCCTGCAAACTCGCGGCTGGATTTGACGCGGCTGAAGAGTGTGTTCGATATCGATATGCCGTACTGGGAGGAAGGACTGAGATTTGAATTGGATCGGTTGGCGAGCAGGTTGTTGAGCCCGGCTGCGAGTTCTTGACGTTTCTGCAAGCAGGTCTCGATGATTTCGATTGCCTCCATCATAGGAAAAATTCGCGAGACGATCTCGCCCTATTTCTTCAAGTCGCCCATCGATGGCCACTATCGCCATGTTCTCAATCTCGCTGCCAAGGAAGAAGCTCTGCCGGCTGCGGAGGTTCGCCAGCGCCCCGATGGGCCGGTGATATCCTTTGTCGCCCCGGTCTATAACGCAGCGCCGGACCACCTCGATGACCTGCTCAATTCCATTCGCCGGCAGCCGGCGGGATGGTGCGAACTCGTCCTGAGTGACGATGGGTCGACCGCTCTGCAAACCCGGCGATGGCTCGATGGCCATCGCGGCGAAGAGAACATGGTGGTCGTACGCAACGATGAAAATCGTGGAATAGCTGCGGCGACCAATGCTGGAATCGCCCAGGCTCGTGGCGAGTGGGTTGGGCTGATCGATCAGGACGACGCATTATCGCCGGGCGCGGTATCGCAAATCCTGAGGGTGTTTGACGCGGAGCCCGAATGCAAATTTCTCTATACCGACGAGGTCGTCGCCGACTCGCGCCTGCATCCGGTGGACTACTTCTTCAAGCCGTCCTGGGATCCGGTGCTGTTATCAGGCGTCAACTACGTCAACCATCTCTCGCTGTTCCGCCGCGACAGGCTGATCGAGGTCGGCAGCTTGCGCGAGGGATACGATGGCTCGCAGGACTACGATCTGTTGCTGCGTTATCTCGACGGCCTCGAAGATCGAGAGATTCTTCACTTGCCGTACCCGGCCTATCTGTGGCGCCGGCACAGGGTGTCGTTTTCTGAACAAAATCTCGACGTCGCAACGCAACGCGCCAGGCGCGCGCTCTTCGAGCACTACGGGCGAGACCACCCCCGCGTCGAGGTGGACCACGCCATTTCCGACGACCTGCATCGGGTGCGATTTGATGTGGGCAGAGACCATTGGCCGACCGTTTCGATCGTGATTCCGAGTAAGAACGCTTTCCCGTTGATTTCGCGGTTATTGACCGCGCTGACCAAAGACACCGATTACCCCAACTTTGAGATCATAGTTGTCGATAATGGTTCAACCGATCCGGCGACACTGGCGCTTTACGAGCGCCATCGCGCCGGGCCAATCGAATTCAGGGTCGATATTCACGAAGAGCCCTTCAACTTCTCCCGAGCCATCAATCGTGGAGTGTCGATGGCGAAGGGGCAGCATATCTTGCTGCTGAACAACGATATCGAGGTACTTGAGCCGGGCTGGCTGAAAGAAATGGTATCGTGCTTTGCCTACCCGCAAGTCGGAATCGTCGGCGCCAAGCTCTTGTACCAGGACCGTACGATACAACATGTCGGAGTGATCGCCGGCTTGGGCGGTCTGGCCGGTCACTGGTTCATAGGCAGGGATCGGAATTTCCCGGGTCCTATGGGACGGCTGTGGGTGAGGCAATCGCTGTCGGTGGTAACCGGAGCCTGCATGCTGGTTTCGAAGGAATGCTTTCACCAGGTCGGCCTTTTCGATGAAGAGGCATTTCCGATCGCCTATAACGATGTCGATTTCTGTCTCAGGGCGATCGGGAAAGGATTCCGCGTGGTTTGGACACCCTTTGCGTCACTGGTTCATCACGAATCAGCCTCCCGCGGGAGCGACGAGACCAAGGAGAATATTGCGCGGTTCAATCGCGACAAGCGGAGCCTGCGAGAACGGCACCGCACCGACACCTTTGAAGACCGCGCTTTCAGTCCCTGGTACGCCAAGGATCATTCGGACCCCGCGCCGGCCTTTCTTCAGCAACTGCCACGCCGCAGATAATGATAAAAAGCCTCCCTTCGTCGCACGTACACGAATGATGCTTCGCATTACACAACGTGGCCCATATGGATGACGCGAAGCAGCCTCAGGGCGCTGCCTGCGCCGATCAGCAACGGCTGATCATTGCCGGGCATTCGCACATGGTCGCCATGACCGGCGATATGCCTGCGGACGCGCCCCATTTGCACACGGCGTCTGCCTTTCCGAATGTCTATGCGTTGTTCGGCGCCTGGCCGCGTTCGAGAGACTATTGGAGTAAATTGTCCGAGGTTGCCAAGGAGGCCCGCGTCGCGATCGTATGGGGCGGCAACGAGCACAATTTTTTCTTTTTTTTCCAGGCGAACCAGCCTTTCGACTTCATCTCGAAATCGGTCAATCAAATCATCAGCTCGTTTCAGATCGTGCCGCAGGCGATGGTTCGCGAAAAATTTCGCCCCCATGTTCAGGAACTGGCCGAGGTTCTGGCAGAGCTCAAGAAAACATCCATCGGACCTCTGGCCGTTGTCGGAACTCCTCCGCCCAAGGAAGGCTCCGAAGAGCTGAGACAGTTGTTGAAGACGGAGCCCTATTTTGTCGAGTGGGCCGAGAAGCTCGGAAAATCGATCGACACCATCAAGATCACCGCGGCGCCGGTCCGGTTGAAGCTCTGGTATGTGTTACAAGAGATGCTGGCTCAAATAGCCCGTGATGCCGACGTGCAATTCATTCCGGTGGCGCCCGAAACCGTCGACGAAAACGGCTATCTTCGCCGGGAATATTGGGCCCCCGATGTGACGCATGCAAACGCCGAGTATGGTCAGGTCATGATGCGAAAGATCATCGCCGAATTGAGCTGAGAGAGATGACCTCCGAGCATCCATACCGTGTTGCTCCAAGGACGGCCTTTTGGTCGCGCGCCGTATCGACCGGATGGAACCCTCGCGACCTTGTGCAGGGCTCCGAGCGGCTTCTTCGACCGGGCGACGCGATCATGTCGGCCGGCAGTTGCTTTGCGGGTAATATCATCCCTTTCCTCAAGGCCGCCGGCTTCAACTACCTGCAACTGGAGGGCGCAGAGGTCACTGGTACCGACCCGATCAAGGATCGATTCGGTTACGGCCAGTACTCTGCGGCGTACGGCAACATCTACACGGCACGGCAACTCTTGCAGCTCTTGCGCCGCGCGTTCGGTCGGTTCAAGCCGATCGAGGACCGCTGGCCCGACAACAGAAGGGTGGTCGATCCATTTCGCCCAGGCCTGCCGTTCCCCGCGGAGAGCGACGAGGAGTTTGATCTTCTTCTGGCCGGGCATCTGAAGCAGGTGCGGGCGGCGTTGCAGGCCGCGGATGTTTTTATCTTTACGCTTGGTCTGACCGAATGCTGGACGTCAGCCGTTGATGGGGCCGTTTTCCCAGCATGCCCGGGCACGATTGCCGGCTCGTTCGATCCGGAGCGCCATGTTTTCAAGAATTTCTCTGTTGCTGAGGTCACTGCAGACCTTGAGGCATTTTTCACCGAACTTCAGCAAGTTAATCCAAAGGTCCGACTGATCTTGACGGTATCACCAGTTCCGCTTGTTGCTACAGCGACGGATCAACATGTCATGACCGCCAGCGCCTACAGCAAATCGGTGCTCCGCGTCGCTTGCGAAGAGATGCATCAACGGTCGCCGGAGGTTGTGTATTTTCCGGCCTACGAACTGATCGTGAATGCTCGGTCTGGATATTTTGAAGACGACTATCGAAGTGTTTCCAAGGCAGGCGTCGAATCCGTAATGGATGCGCTGTTTGCGCATTCCGAAATGCCCTCAGCAAGTTCGCTCAGGTCGAAGGCTGACGATGCGGCCGTTCTTTCGCAGGGACTCGCTAAATATGAGTGTGAGGAAAGGATGATGGATCCGCAAATGTCGCAAACGAAATCGAGATGAAATTGCTGCTGGCATCCGTATCATCAGGAAGGCGTTGCTCGCGCTCGTTGCCTAGCCTGCTGGCTCATTTTCAAGTTTGAGCGGAAAGGTGATGCTAGATGGATTTAGTTGAATGGATTGATGTGCCACAGTTCGTCGATCCACGTGGGCGTCTGTCGGCTATCGAGTTTAACCAGTTACCGTTTCAGCCGGTGCGCGTCTTCTTCGTCACTGATGTGCCGGCTGGCGAAAGCCGCGGTGGTCACAGTCATTCTTACGGAGAGCAAATCCTGATCTGCCTGTCGGGGCGGGTCGAAATCGACCTAAAGTCAGACAGCGGGCGTTTTGCAGTCATTTGCGAGTCTTCCGGAAAAGGGCTCCTTGTTCGAGCTGGAACTTGGTCTCGACAAACCTATCTCGTGCCAGGCACGACGTTGCTGGTTCTCTGCTCATATCCCTACAGCCCCGACTCCTACGTTGACGAAGCGCATGATCCCGCGCCATGAAGCCGGACGTCACGATCTGCATCCCGACTTATCAATCACAAACCTTTATCGACCGGACGCTTGGTTGCGCCCTCGCCCAGACCCATGAGGCCGTTCGAGTTCTCGTATCAGTGGACCGTTCCGACGATGATACGGCCAGAGTTTGCAGACGCATTGCTGCGAAAGAACGACGCATCGATGTAATTGAACAGGCACAGCGTCTCGGCTGGTCGCAGAACGCCAACGTCCTGTTGAACCTAGTAGATACAGAGTACTATTTTATTTATTTTCATGACGATCTCATCGAACCCACGTATGCGGCGACGCTCTTGCGCGCGCTGCACGAAAGACCCGACGCACTTAGTGCTCATTGCGATCTTGTTGAATTTGGCCTCGTTAATGACGTCAAGCCGGCACACGAATATACCGGCCCCGCTTTTCGACGCCTCATCGATTTCATGATGACGCAACGAGGAACCACACTACGAAGCATGATCAGGCGAAACGCGGCATCTCACACGATACGATTTCCGAAGATTTACGGTGATAGTCACTGGGCCGCTTACATCTTTCACATGCGGCTGCTGGCTGGGGGGCACGCGCTGGCCGTACATGAGCCGCTATACCGCCGCTGGCAGCGCAAGGAAAGCATGACCAGATCGAAAGGCTGGCAGGCGGATGACCTCGAATCTGTTCTACAGGCTGTGCGCGAAGCGTCCTTGGCGAGCCTTGAGTTGATCAAAAACACCTCGATGACATCAGATGAGCGGGCCACCTGTGTCTACTGCTTGGGACTGCTTCAAAGGATATTCGTTCGGTCAGAGCAGTTGCGCATGGGACAGTTTCGAGAAATCGAGGAGTCGGTGTTCTGCGATCCTAGGCTTTCGGACGAGAGTAGGCTAGCACAGGGTGTATTAGACGCAGAGGCCGCGGCCTGGGTCTCGCGCGCGGAGGACCGACTGCAAGAGTTGGACCGCAAAGTCGTTTCTTTTCGAAGGTGAACTTGTCCTTCGCGCCCCTGCCTTTTCGACGCCATGATCAGTCTGTCGATAGAATGGGCGCATGTGGCCTCGGAGGATTACAAAAGTTGCAATGAAAGCAAGTTCAGCGTCTGCGACGGTAGCCGTGCTGGGAGCAGGAATTATGGGCAGCTCTATCGCGCTGCTCTTGGCTGGCAAGAACATCCGCTCAGTCCTGATCGATGCAGCGCCAGTGCCCTTTAGCGGCGCAAGCCGCTGGAACGAAGGCAAGATACATCTAGGCTATCTCTATGGGGCTGATCCGTCTCTAGAAACGGCCAGAAAGCTCATTCCAGGAGGACTGAATTTCAAGACTCTGATCGAAAGAATAGTGGGGCGCCCGCTTAAATCGACCGAAGTCACCGACCACAACGACACGTTTCTCATTAGTCGAAAATCCGTTGTCAGTGCGGACAAAGCTTTCGCCATTGCACAACGCGTATCGGACCTCACATTGGAACATCCCGATGCTCCGAAGTATTTCGTGCAGATTGAGGAGAACCGGCCGCGCCTATTAACCCGCAGAGAGCTTGAAAGCCGGTATGACTGCTCCGACATCGTAGCGGGCTATGAGGTCCCCGAACGGTCGGTATCGACTGGGCTGATTGCCGACAGCTATTTGGAGCGGTTGGCGTCCTGTACCTTAATCGACATCGCGATGAATCGCCGCGTGTGCTCCGTCTCGAAGTCGAGTTCTGGGCGCTGGGTCGTCGAAACGGTCACGCCGGATGGAATGAAGGAGACGCTGGGACATTTCCTCGCCGTGGTCAATGCGCTTTGGGAGGGGCGTGGTGAAATCGACGCCTGCGTGAAGGTCGTTCATTCAGAAAGCTGGACCCACAGATTCCGGGTGTCTTTGTTCGTCAGGACGACGGCTTCGGTCGATCTCAAGAGCACTGTGGTTGCCGTAGGCCCGTTTGGCGATCTCAAGAATTATAATGGACGCAATCTCTACCTTTCCTGGTACGAAACCGGTCTTTTGGCGAGCGGCCACGACCTTCGCCCTCCCGCTGTTGTCCCACTCTGTGCGGCGGATGAGATGAGGATTGCGGATGCAACGCTCGACAATCTCGGAAATATTCTTCCCCAATTGCAAAGCTTGCGTTCTCAGATCGAATCCTTCGAGGTTCGCGGCGGCTGGGTCTACGCATCAGGCCGGGGGAAACTGAGCAGCCCGGCGTCCGGCCTTCATCGTCGTGACCGAATTGGCGTTGTCTGGAAAGACGGCTATTTTAGTATCGATACAGGCAAGTACTCGATGGCGCCCTGGATCGCGGCTCAGGTTGTGGAGGCGGTGAAAGCCTATTCGGGTTGAGCCGTGTGCTCGTTCTGCGAAGGTTTAAGGTACTGGTAAAACCGTTGCTATTTTTTTTGCGTCAACTCCGAAGCTGAATACTCATCGTCTGCGACTGGGTCGAGTTTTTTTTAGCCGAACGCCCTCTCCGCTGCCGTTCTCAGCGACGAATTCAATTCCGAGGCTTTCCAACGCTGTCCGGATTTGCAGGATGGCGTCGATGGAAACTTGGCGTCTGCCGCGTTCGAAATCGACAACTGTTGAGAGTCCCAATTTTGCTACCAATGCCAGCCCTCCCTGTGTGAGATCCAAGAGAGCCCTAGCTGCTCTACATTGAGCGGCCGAGATTTGTTCAACATTTTTTGTTGACATAGTATCAGCCCAGGCGTATCAACATTTTTTATTGATGTGGCTTTTGCAAGGGAAATCGCATGGTACGCAGTGAATTGAAACAGTTGAAGCCTTTATCCCGGCGCGAGTTTGTTGGCGGCTCCGACACCCGCATCCTCATGGGGCAGGACGAGGCGGCGCTGGTCCGGCTGTGGCGGGAGAAGCGCGGCGAGGCCGAGCCCGAGGACCTGTCGGGCAATCTCATTGTGCAGCTCGGTAGCGCCACCGAGGAGCTGAACCGGGCCTGGTATGAGCGCAACAGCGGACGGCGGGTGCGGGATGTGCAGCGCCATGTCCGGCACGGGCTCATCCCCTGGATGGGCGCCACCCTGGATGGCGTCGTCGACGGCAAGGAGGCGGTGTTCGAGTCGAAGTTCATGCTGCCCTGGTCGTTCTCCGAGGAGGCCGCAGCCACAAAGTACATGCCCCAGCTTCAGCACAACATGTGGGTCACGGGCCTCAAGACCTCAGTGCTATCCATCATCACCGGCGGCGGCAAATGGGTCGAGATCGAAATCCCCATGGACCCGCTCTACCTCACCGTCCTGGTCTCGGCCGAGAAGAAGTTCTGGCGCTGTGTGCAATCCGGCGAGACCCCGCACCTGATCAATGCCGAGCCGCCCAGGCCCCGGATCGAGGCGATCCGGGTGGTCGACATGAGCACCTCGAACTCCTGGGCCGAGTTCGCAAGCCTGTTCCGCTCGACCCGGCACGCCTTCCTGGACCATGAGCGGGCCAAGACCGAGCTCAAGGCCCTGATGCCGGAGGACGCCAAGGAGGCCAGCGCCTTTGGGGTACGGGGAAGGCGCTCGAAGTCGGGTGCGGTCAGCTTTGAGGTCCTGGAGATCGCAGAGGCCGCCGCCCATGCCTAGTTCGAGTGAGAGCATTGCCAATCTGGCCGGGGCCCTGGCCAAGGCCCAGCTCGCCCTGGTCAATCCGGAAAAGACCATGACGGCGACCATCCGGGATGGCCGGGCCGGCGGCGAGGGGGCGGGGGCAGCCCGAAGCTTCCGCTATGCGCCGCTGTCGGCGGGCCTTGAGATCGTCCGCAGCACCCTGGGCCAGCATGAGATCGCCGTGATGCAGACCACGGCCATCGATGAGGGCAGGACCACGGTGGTGCTGAAGACCATGCTGGCGCACTCCTCAGGCGAGTGGATCGCCTCGGACTGGCCGGTGTGTGCCGTGGCTGATGTGGCCTCACCGCAGCGGATGGGGGCGGCCCTGACCTATGCCCGCCGCTACGCGCTGTTCACGCTGGTCGGCATCGCCGGCGAGGACGACCTCGATGCCCCCGATCTCGATCATGTCCCGGAGACCACCTCACTGGTGCCATCGGCCGAACCGCGGCTTCATCCCGGCAATGGTGCCGGATGGGGCCGGGCAGGGGACACCGCCGGCTACCGATCGACCCGCAACCGCCCCGCACGACCGCCGCAGCCTGCGCCATTATCGGTGGAAGCGTCGCGCGCGCGGGGCGGGAGTCTCATTGCAGAGCTGGCCGGTCTTGCCAGCGCCGAGGATGCGATCAGCTGGGCGCATCGCATCCTGCCGGAGAAGAACCGTCTGACGGCCGAGGATGCCCGGCTGCTCGAACAGGCCTATGCGGCGCGCATGCAGGAGTTGGAGCAGATCGAGGCGCTGTCTCTAGAGGCCGTCCAAGCCCGTTCGGCTGATGGCGCCGTCGCGTTCGAAAGCGCGCCTGCTCTTGATCCTCTGCAGCCCCAAGCCGAGACCGAGGCCTTATCGGCACAAGATCAGGTCGAACACGGAGCCGAACCCCCAGCAAGCGATCAAGCACCAAAGCAGGAGCACCCGGCACCCGAGCAAACCGTCACTACAGCGACGGGTTTGCCCAGCGGCGAAGGCCCTGAAGGCAAGGGGGAGGGCTCGTCGCAACCGAGCTTGCCGCAGCGCATCCCAACCAAGCCGCCATCGCTGTACAAGCCCGTTAGGCGCCGCGATGGCGAACACCTTCGCTTCGTCGCGACACAGCCCTGCCTGATCTGTGCCCGCACTCCATCGGATGCCCACCACCTGCGCTTTGCTCAGGTCCGGGCGCTGGGCCGCAAGGTCAGTGACGAGTTCACCGTCCCGCTCTGCCGCACGCACCATCGCGAGGTGCACCGCACAAGCAAGGAAGCAGACTGGTGGACCAAGCTCGGGCTTTCACCCCTTGAGGTCGCGCGCAAGCTTTGGCGGCAGAGCCACGGCGATAGGATCGGATAAACACCAGCGTCGCGGCTCAAGAGCTTCGCGCCACCTCAATGGCCACCATTCAGCGTAGCACCACGGCCGGTTGAACGTGCGAGCATGCCCATTCCGCCTCGGCAGAAGAAGGGTACGTCCCAAACGGAGTGTGTAGCGCCGTCTGAGAGTTCTTAGGCAGATAAGAGGAAAGGCAAAGTGCCAACGACATCGATCTGTGCGGTTTGCTGAGCAGAATTCCAAGTCAACAACTCTTGGCCCGCGGGCACTACATTCGATTTGTTAAGGGCGTTCCCGATATACAGATTTTCCTGATAGCCGATAATTGTGAATGTGACGTGTTCTGAAAAGAGGGGATTGGTTCGCAGTGTAAAATTTGCAGTATTCGAATTTTTGGAGATCGTGACGTCAAAGGTTGCGTCCGTCAGGCTCACTCTCTGAAAATTGGATACGCCTTGAAGGGCATCAAATACACCTCCGTGCTCCAAAACTTTCACCACAACGGCTCGGTCACCGAAACCGAGATTGCCGATTCCCGACAATCCAATTGAGAGGACGTCAGCTTGCCCGGCAGCAAGACTCGCTTTGCTTGCGGCTATTTGAAGCTTTGGTTGAATGTCCGCGCCGGCTCCGCTGACATGGACCGTGATTGGCAGATCCCAACGTGTAGACTCAACGTCAAATGCTTCGATGATCGAACCTGGATTCGAGGGTGTATTTGTTAGCTGCTCACGGTCTCCGCTGATCCATCTTTCGAATGCGGTTTGGGTGAGAACAAAATTGCCATCCCCGCCGGCACCGCCTCTGCCTATAAAGTCTGGTCGATCGGGATGCAAATTATCTACTGCGCCCAGGAAATTCATTAGCCCGCCCAATGCTGTTCCTGGCAGCTGGGAACTGACAATGCATCCGACGGAGTTTGCGCCGTAATTACCGACGTGTAACTGAACACCTGTACGATCCGAAAAGAACGAGGAGCCATCTGCTTGATCAAATTCCAAAACATTTCCAAGCGATGCATTGGTGCGAAAAATGACATCGTAGTCCCCCGACGGGACGGGTAGCGACAGATCGTAATGGGCCACCGACGTCGCACCTTGCTTTACGCCATCCAGCGTCCAGTAAATCGATCCTGATCCGCCAAGCCCATCAGCTCCACGTCCATTTTCTGAAATGTAGACGTCAATTTTGTTATGCTGCTCCACGGTAGCGATGGCAGAACCGCGATCAACCTGCACACCGCCGCTAACTGACGTAATGGTGGCGAGGAACACCTGCGTGGGTTCTGAATCCTGCGGCAGTAAAACGGCGATGTCTGCTTCGCGGCTTCCCGCCGCAATGGTCACTGAGCCTGTACGGCCCGCCGATGGAAATAGGTCGGTGGTGATGTCTGTGAGTCGGTAGCCGACCGTAATGTTGGCACTCGCCGCGGCACTTAGGGTGATCTTAAAATGGGCTGTGTGATCAGCTTGAGTTCCGGGCGGAGCATTGTGAAACGCTGTATAGGCAACAGTTGTATCAGCAATTGACAAACGAGGTTGCGTTGCGAACGTGAGCAGGTCATTGCTCATGTCTGCGCCAGTTGTGAAGATTCCCCAGACTTCATGAGACGTGATGGGGAGACCGGTCCCCGGAGCACCATGAGTGAAGTCACCCTCAAAATATGTATCCACCAATGGTGCGTAACCGGACGATCCGAATAGACCACCGATATGAATCGATGTCGTGCTGGTCTGATGGAAGACAATGGTGTAGGCGCCTAGAGAGGGAGGCAATTGAAACCCCGGGTCGCCGATGGTCCCTGGATCGAATGCCGACAACGATCCCGCAATATAGAAGCCGAAGTTCTTAGAGCCGCTGGTGGGAACACCAGGGCCGCTGAATGTGAATTGAGCGTTATTGACGTCGCCGAAATAACCCTGCCCGATCGCAAGGTCGGGCACGACATTTTGAGGGGGCGCAGGCAGGAAGACCCATTCGCTGTCTGTCACATTTCGCTGTACTTGGACGACTTCAAACAGGTCGGCAAGGCTGTAGGCGTGCTCATATTGAATGTTGTCGATCGACTTGGCCCGAAGCTCATAGAGATTCACAACAGTCATTGCCGCCTCCCGGTCCCTATTTTCGTAACACGCCGATAAGGTTTATCGCATCACCCATTCGGGTGATGACGCGCGCCTTCAACTGCTTCAGTGGGGAAGGGCGCGAGCACGACACCCATGTCAAAAAACACAAAGCCAGCGGAGTGGGACAAGGCGATCGCTTCGTTAGCCGTTAAAATCACTAACGCCCTGCAAATAGGAATGGCCATCGTCGACGTAGATGGAACACTATTGGCTACCAATTCCGTCGGGGCATACGGACTAGAAAAGTTCAGCAGCTTAGTAGTCGACAGAGGTCGAGTTCGCTTTTCGAATGGGCCGGCGAATCTGGCGTTTGATCAGATGCTTCAGGCTTATCGTGGCCGCGCCGCCGTGAACCCGCTGGTCTTTGGAACTGGCACTGGGCCGATGCTAATCGTTCCAGTCAAAAAGCCGTTGAATCGAAAAGCCTTGGCGATCTTGTTCTGCGACCCCGATTCTCGCGAACCCCCTATAGGTCCGAACTCGCTGAGTCTCGCGTTTAATCTGACCGAAGCGGAAGCCCGTCTATTCTCCGCTCTGTTAGCCGGGCAGAGCGTGGGGCAGTATGCAAACGAGAATGGCGTCACGACAAACACTCTTAAGACCCAACTTCGGCACATCTTTAGTAAGATTGGATGTGCACGCCAAGTCGATGCTGTCAGATTGGCTTTGCTCAATCCAATCTTAAGACTGCGAGACTTCTGGCGCGCGGAACCAACAGTTCCGTCATGAGTAAGGTGAGGTAGACGGCGAGACCGACGTACAGCTATTCCCTAGCCAGGCTAATTCGATACTATTGAGATCGCTAATCTTGAAGGACCAATGATCGTCTTTTGAATGGGTGATTAGAATGAACGACGAGCGCGAGCGGGGCGCGTTGGTCGAAGCAATCTACGACGCAGCTGTCGATCCGGATAAATGGCCGAGCACCTTAGCTGCCATTAGGCAGGCACTCGGCGGTGAGGTCTCGATGCTTTTTTGCCGGGATTCGACTCTATCGATGAAATATTGCGAAGCCTCCGCGATGGACGGCTGGTCGACGCAGATGGTGGCTCCTTATCACCAGCATTACGGTCAGATCGACACCAGGACTCCAGTGGTCGCCGCCCTTCCCACAGGCGGAGTGTACGTCGATGATCGCGAAATGTCGTTCGATGCAGTGCAGAAGAGCGAAATCTATCAAGATTGGTTCCGGCCCTTGGGGCTGGGCTATGGGATGGCGACCCCGCTGTTCAAGACCGGCGGTCGACACGGTCTGATCAGTGTCCATCGCAGCGTTCGCTGCGAGAATTTTTCTGCAGAATCGATTGCGCTATTCGAATTCCTCGCTCCACATCTCGTTCGTGCATTACAAATTCACCGTCAGATGCAACGCGCGCGAGAATTGGCCGGCGGTCTCCAACTCACGCTCGATCACTTCCCTACCGCAATATTCCTCGTGAACGATCACGGTGCCGTAAGGCATATGAACATCAAAGCGGCGGAATTGGTGCGACTACCAAATGCGCCACTTTCCGTGATCGGTGGAAAGATTGCTGCCGGCACTGCAAAGGTTTCCGACGAACTTTACCGCCTGATTACGTCTACAACTTCAGCAGGGGTCGGCTCTGCATCACCGTCCGAAATACGAGTTTTCAATCGTCCAGATGGTTCTGGCAAGGTCGCTGTGATGGTTGCTCCGCTTCGTTGTGAGAGCGGACTGAACATCATGAGCGAGCCTCTGGCAGCGATCTTCGTCTCCGATCCCTCTAACTCAGTTGTCATGGATACCGCTTCGCTTGTGCAGCAATTTGGACTCACTCCAGCAGAAGCAGGTTTGGCCAAAGAACTCTGTATGGGCGCAAACCTAACCAAGATCGCTGATAGGAAATCGGTGTCGATAGAAACGGTGCGCACGTTGGCAAAACGGGCGCTGGCGAAAACCGATAGCCGTAGCCAAGGGCAATTAATTGCCAAAGTCTCGCGCAGCCTCGCGGCGCTAACCACTCGACGAGGTTAAGCGAACTTGAAGATGCTGAGGCTATCGGCGGAAGCGCTGTTCCGAAATCCGATCAAGGCAATTGCCGCTGAGCTAATGCAGCAAGAGGCATGGATGCCGCGGCGTCCCGTGAAAACCGGATATCAACCGGCAGGGAAAGCCGGCGGTTTCGGTCGAGAATGACCCCATCAGAGACCTCGGGCAGCGTCCTATATCGCAGAGCGAATCTGGTTTTCCGCCCTGTCAAAGCACGCGCTTGGGCCGATACAATGCCTTGTTGGTTGCAGGGCGGATATGAGGCGGTGCGAGGCTCTACCGATTCACTCGATCGGTCGACCTCATCAGGCAGGGTGAAAGGTAATGAAGCGGCGGGAATTTATCGGGGCTTTGCTCATCGCGGCTGGATTGCCAATAGATGCGCTCGCACAAAAATCGACACCAATCGTCGGGCTATTACGCAGCACGCCGTCGGCGCCATTCGGCGACCTAGTACAGGCACTGCGTGCCGGGCTTGCAGAAGTGGGATTTCAGGAAGGTGATAACCTGGTCATCGAGCAGCGCTGGGCCGACAATAGGCTGGACCGACTCCCTGATCTCGCCGCCGAACTATTGCGGCGGAACGCGGCCGTTATCGTTGGGAACCAAACCAGCGTTGAGGCGGCTCGTCGGCTAAGTCCGGCCACGCCGATGGTGTTTGTAGTAGCCGAGGATCCCGTTCGTGCCGGCTTAGTCAAAAGCCTCAGTCGACCCGGCGGCAGCATCACAGGGGTGACCTTCTTCGGAGGGGGGCAGCTAGACGCCAAGCGCTTGGAGATACTGCACGAGCTGACGCCGAATGTGCAAACGGTGGCAGTACTGGGCGATCCGGGTTATGCCGCATTCGAACGCGAACTGCCGGCGATCGAGGGCGCGGCTCGCCATTTCGGCTTACAGCTGGTGGTCCGGCGTGCGCGCGCTCCTAACGAGTTCGAGCAAGCATTTGCCGCGTTTAGTAAAGCGGGCGCGCATGCGGTTCTGGTTAGCGGTAGTCCAATGTTCACCAGCAATGGCGCCGCGTTGGCCGCCCTGGCGGTGCGGCACAACCTTCCGGCGATCTATGATGTCCGCAATGTAGTGGCGGATGGCGGACTGATCAGCTATTCGTCCAGCCTAAGCGGGGCCTATCGACAGGCCGGTGTGTACGCAGGTCAAATCCTGAAAGGCGCAAAGCCTGCCGACCTGCCGGTCTTGCAAGCGACACGTTTCGATCTTGCCATCAATCTGAAGGCCGCCAAGGCGATCGGCATCACGATCCCGCCGACACTGCTCGCCCGCGCCGACGAGGTGATTGAATGAGGCGCAGAACATTTGTCACTGCCCTCATAGGTGTAGCAGTTTGGCCCGCTGCTGGGACGGCTCAAGAAGTGCCGGGGATACCGCTAGGCGGCATCGCGCCAAGTGGCCGCGAAGCGCCAGCTGGTGGAAGAGTTCCGAAGAGTTTCATCTGAAGTTGAGATGTCTAGGCAGTAACGGGTCGCGAATACCGAAAGACTAGACGCCAACGTAAGCAGGGATTGTTGCGTCAGCCGTGTACCACGGCTGCGCTAACCGTGGACCCAGCGGACAAAAGTGTCCGCAACTGCGAGCACACATAGACCTGTCCACAGATTGATGAAGAGATAGAAACGAACTGAATTAAGGACTTCATCGACAAGCCTAGGATTTGCCAGACGAGTTTTCCGCATAATACCCCCAAGCCGATGGCGGGCGACATGGCAACCAATAGGTGTGGCTTTTTATTGTCATAGCCTGTGCTGTGAGCCATCGTTCGACATCAATTTCGGCCGACGTCGGCACTGGTGCGGCGGTATTGCTCATGGTGGTTGCTGCCGCCGAGACTCATAATTGAATATCTCGCCATCTTGGGTTTTCCGCGCGCCAAAGTTACTTGGCATCGGCAGTTGCTTCTCAAGAAGCCGCGATGGATCTATACGGTCGTTGCTAGCCGAAAGTAGGCCAAGGGGTCGGTCAACAGATGCTCTACATCAGTTGGCATTCCCGGCAATAGGCCAGCTCGGCATACGGATATGCCGCAACTCGTCGGTCAAAACGTCAAACCGATCCGGCGGGTGAAAGGGTTAAGCCAGGAAGAGTTGGCTGAGATGTTCCAGCTTCAGCCAGCAGTACATCAGTGGACTGGAACAGGGGCTGCGCAATCCGACTGTGGTTACAGTATACGAGATCGCGACAGCGCTTGGGGTCAATCATATCGAACTTCTCAAGTCGGTCCGATAGGCCAACCCCACAGCAAACCTCAAGCTTTCCGCAGATGCAGTTCTTTGGCTCGGCGCAAAGTCAGACGAAGGGCGGCTTTTATCTCGCTTTCCTGTCTGGCTGATGGCCGTTCGACGCCTGTGATCAAGCGGCGATAGGTCCAATCAACGGCTGCATTTAGGTCGCGAGGCATTGCGCGTTTGCCCGCCGGCACGCCGTCACGGCTTTGAATATTATCGTCCACGGGCGCCTCTCGGGACGAGGTTTAGGTGAGTCGGCGATGGCCCTGAATTCGCCCTGTGGACGATGTGGCGCGCTTCGAGCATCGTTTCCCCAATGAAATGCCGGACCGCTTCAGGACGAGGGCCGCCGAGCTTGCATCGCTCAATGCTGACGTTCTGATTGCCGTCAGTGGGCCACGTCCGGAAATCTGCAAAACGATACGATCTACGCAACGTATCCTTTCAGCTTTGGCTCCTCCACCCCCTATAGCAAGCTCGTTGGTCGGGCTACGATGTTGGGGTCGTTAGCTGGGGGCTAATGTGAAGCGGGCTAAGACCGTCAAAAAGCGAGCTTCAAAGGCTGGCAAAGGCTCCGATATTCGTGCAGCAAGCTCGCCTCGGCGCGTGCGGCGAGGCTCGCAGAGTGACCTTCAGCAGGAAATCGATTTCGCCCTGGCGCAGCAGAAGGCCACGGCCGAAATTTTGCAAATCATCAGCCGTACGCCGGGCGACCTAGGTGTGATTTTCCAAGCGATACTGGAAAACGCCACGCGCATCTGTGATGCGAAATTTGGGATACTGTATCTCTTCGACGGTCACGCCTTCCAATTGGTGGAGGCAGCACAAGGTACCCCTGCGGCGCTGGTCGAATTTCAACGCAAACGCGGCTCCTTCGTACCAGCACAGGGAAGCAGACTCGATCGTATCAAACATTCAAAGCAGATGCTCAACATCACCGATGCTGTGACGAGCCCAGAAGTGGTCCTGAGCACTTCGGCAAAATTTGGCGGAGCGCGCTCAATGGTGGGCGTGCCCATGCTGAAAGGTGATGTGTTGATTGGCGTTATTTCGAGTTTTGTTGTCTAACCTACGGACCTGGTGCGAATCCGGTATTTTGAAACTAAATCGGGGGAAGCCTTGAAAACGCGCTTTAAGCGTCATGCCTTGCCTGGAGCAACCCTCGCCCAACTAGAGGAATTTTTCTCCTTCAGATTGGCAGATGTACAGTACTTTGTAAGAGACAGCGTCCTTAACAACGGCATTGCAACCGGGGACAGTGTTTTCGTGCTCCGCGAAGGCGATTCGCCAGAACTATCCACGTTCATTCTTGTCCACGAATTTGCGCACGCCGTTCAGAAAAGAGATTCGAAAAGGTGTGTGCGTTTGCGTGTGGCTCCAACTTCTCGTCACTTGGAGTTGGAAGCCAATAAAGCCGCGCGCGCGTTCATGCTAGGACAGCCATGTCCGGATCTATCGTTCGATCCATCAGGACAGGCACGTTGTTGGGACGAACAGGGCCATTATTATACCGTCTATCTTGCAGCGGTCGCAGCCGGTATCGACTCGAAGGTTGCTCAACGAATTGCGTTCTACTCGTACATGCCTGATATGATTTTTGAACTGGACGCTAATCGATCATTTCGATGTCAATGCGTTTTAGATTTCGCCCAGCGTGCCAGCATCGGGTTGGCTGCTCCTGCAACCCTTGCAATCAACCGGCTTAAAAACCGCACTCCTTACACCGACAGAACCCTGCAAATTATGATGACTGCATGGCTCGAAGCAGTGCACATAGGGCTGCACTGTTTGACCGGCGGAGATTCGTCATCCCAACAGGATTACCGTAAGCGCAAAGTGAAAGAATGCGGCCTGAACAGTCCGCTGCAGCTCGGATTAGCGCTACACGCATTCGGTGACAGCTATTCCCACAGCCGACTGGATCGACCAAGCCAGATGTACCCCACAGGATGGGGTCACGGGGTTGACGCACTAAATCGCGTAAAAGAGAACCTTCCCGAATTCATTAAAATCGACGACCGCACGAAATTTCCCTTTGTTTATGTTCAAATGTCAAAGCTTGTAGATGCATTTTCCGCGGTTTTTGAAGAGGGGCATTTGGCAGACAACATTTGGAAAAGAGGGCCGCTGTACCTGGATTACGCCGAAGAGACGTTCAAGCTTCTTGCCGGCAAGTCTGCTCGACCCCAGCGAGTCACAGCCGAAGAGCTGAGAGTGTTACTGGAATACGTTTCAGGAACCCCAGAACCTGGTGATCAAACGCGGCGTTTGCGAAATGCAATCTGGGCTCTACTCGGCAACGGATATGAGCAGCGGGATATGGCGTCGAAAACCGCCACCAAAAAGCAACTTGATCTTATCGAGTCGATATGGGCGAAGAATGCAAAGCAGGTCGAATCATTCGTGCCTTATGGCCCGCTGTCCGAACCCGTCGTGTTTCCGGAGTTCGACTCTTACGCAAGGCAAAACGCCAATTCCGGCGCGCATGCCTTTAGCGGCCGCGACCTGGAATTAAGCTTCCAGATGGGTCTAGCTTGGTGGAAGGGCCAGTAACAAAAATGGCTGGGCGAAGTCATACAAAGCTCGCGGCGACCGCAGCGGCTAGTGCCCGAGTGGTATGATGAACTCGGTGTGCGCGGGTAGGGACGGCGTAATCTTTGCAACGCGCGAATCTTTTCGCGGAATCAGGCTGAACTGGCTTGTTTTGCGGCGGGCCTTTTCAATAGTGCGACTTACGTCTGAAAAGCGATTGGAAGGCGCTGCTGGATCACCGTGGTTTAGTGGACCAGAGAGCATGCTCCCGCTGAGTTAGAGTGCGTGCCCAAATTGAATGGCGGGGATCACCTTCTACGGCGTGTGAAAACGGGAAATAGTCAGGCGGCGCCGTTGCGCCGTCACGGAAATGGCCGCCGGCGTGAACGACATTGTGGCACATCTCACAGATGACCACACAATTATCGACCTCTCTCAACCAGTTGTGGCTTCGGTCGCCGATGACCCCGGTTTGGTTGGGAATGACGTGGTGGCTATGGTCAACCGATTCATCTAAGTCCTCTCCACAGCAGGCACATAGCCCTTCCTGTCTGAGCCTTGCTTGAAAGCGAACTGTTTTGTTGAACTCGAATGGACGGGCCACGTCTGTTCCTCCATGAGCGAAAGAATACAACTCGCAAGCATTGGCCGGTCTTAGGGCATTCTCTGGAAAGCCCTTACAGCCTGGATCTGGAATTTACGGCTCGGATTTTTTGCTGTTCGCTGCCGAGAAGCATCGTTGGCACGAATCGTGCGTACAAAATCCACCGGTTCCGGAATTTGCTGCTTTGCATTGTGCGAGCGTGTGGAAATGGCAGTTGATCTCCCCTTCCAATGAGACCGAACACCAATTGGGTGCGGTGTGGCTTTGGTCTTCATGCAACCAAGCATCAATAGAATACTAAAAAACCAACGAATTGCATGGATACCTCCAAAAAAAGTGAACCGTCGTCGATCTGCTCCACATCATGATAGCGTCATGTGATGTGTCTCTGAAAAGCCCTGCCCATGGGTTTGATAGGATATAGTTCCTCTCTGCTCGGCTTCTGGGAGCTGATGCGAGAATGTAGGATGCGGACTTCAAGGTTATTGCTGGAAACGTGGCCAAGTCTGGTAATAAAAAAGCTCGAATATCTAAATTCGGCGCAAGAGATTTCCAAACTCGTAGGACAGCCGCGAGAAACCGGGGACGCAGATGGGCCGGTGCAGTTCTGGTGTGCGTTTAAGAAAAAGAATGCTCCACTCCAATTGAGCGACAGGGATTTTGACGAAGCGAGTGGCAGATAGCGCAGTGATGACCGCTCGATGGGGTGACCCGAAACCATTACTACCGAACTCCCAACTAATTCGACAATTGGCTTAAAGAATTCGTGCCGCTCTCCTGTGAGTGCATCGTTGGGGCATCGCTTCGTCTTCAATGGAGGGGCAAAATGAAGGTGGTGGACTGGCTCGTTATGTCGGCCGGGCTGTTCCTTTTCCACAGTAGTGCGGCCGCGCAACCGACAACCAAAACAGTTGCGAGCGGCCAAACGGTCCTGGTCGGAAGCTACACATCTCTAACAACTGAATGCAAAGCGCTCGGTGAACTTTTTGTTCATCTTGATGTCGTGCCAGAGCACGGCAAACTGTTGTCTATCCCCGATGCTGTCAGAGTGCATTTTCCAAAGAATAACCCAAGGTATTCATGTTCAGAGAACAACGACGTCCCCGGCCTCAGGGTTATTTATTCCGCGGAGCCAGGCTACGTTGGTTCAGATAGAGCGGAAGGATATGTGGTAACGCCCAGTGGCGGAAAAATTCCATTTCGATTTGAGCTGCTGATAGTAAAGGCCATCCAAAACTCAAAGCATGAAAATGAGCGACCCGTCCTGCAATCCAGCGATCTTAGCAAAACTGAAAAGATCGAACGATTGCATGCCATCCTTCGGTACCCAGACCGTATGGCACAACAAGCAGAAGCGGCGCGTACGCTACTGGTTACAAGCATTCGATCCAAGAATAGAAATATGACCGTTGACGAGCTGCGGACTCTCAATGGGGTCATTCGCGAAGCGCTTGAGGCTTCCAACAAAATTCTAGCGGCGGACATCAGGGCCATAGCAGAACGAAGCTATACCGATAGCGAGCTTGAAAGCCTGCTAGCATTCCTTTCCACTCCGGAAGGTGCGACTATCGCGAACAAGATGTACGAACAGAGCGTTGAACTGGCCTCGCAATCTCGGACGTTCGGCGCAACAATACTAGCCCCTGAAATTAAAAGACGACTTCGCGACAATGAAGTGACCAGGCAACTTAAGTTTTGAGTGCAATGCGAATCTCGGGGCGAGCCCCTTTGACCACGATATCCGGGTGGTCTTTTCCGCTCCGTCGAAGTCCCGTTCGCTTTCGGCATTTTTTCTCCGTTTGAATCACTGGTTCTCCTTTTGGAGCGAAGAACAGGAGCCACGCCTACAGTTTGGCAACTTCAAGAGACCAGCTCAGCTTTCTTGGGTTCAAGGCAAGAACATCGCGGTGGCTTGCAAAGAGGTCGGAACGACGGAGAAACGTTTACCGCTGACGCAAGGAGTACGGCGGTCTCAACGTTGATCAGGCCAAGCGCTGAAACAGCTCCAGGAAGGATGAGAACGAGCGGAGAAGCCAGTGGCCGATCTATGACTGGCGGAGCGGGTGCTGCGGGTAGAGTGCGGAGATCAGCTTGTCCGGATCACGTGATCGAATGACGTACAGCGGTCAGCGACGCTTCATCGGGCCGCCGAATCTGTCATCCATCTCTCGGGCCAATTTCGCGTATGGAGAATCCGCAGTTCTTATTCCATTCCGGACTCAATTTACGACGCGATGTATTGCTGGGCCAGCCCCGTCAAAGCCAAATTGCCAGTGATCCTGCACAAACGTAATTTGCGCCGAGCTGCTAACCTATGATGACCTGAAAGGTGTTCACGTCGATCATCATCGACGTGTTCGGGTCGTCGATTTGAACTCTATGAGCGAAAGAAATAACGCGCGTGCAGTTGCCGACCTTAGAGCATCCTCTGGAAAGCCCTAACAGCATGGCTCTCGAATCTACGGCTCTGATTTGTTGCTGTTCGCTGCCGAGGAACAATGTTGGACGGATCGTGCGTACAGAATCCACCAGGTCCGGAATTTGCTGCTTTACATTGTGCGAGCGTCTGGAAATGGCAGTTGATCCCCCTTCCGACGAGACCGAACACCCATGAGGTGCGGTTGCGGCGTTGGCCTTCATGCAGCCGAGCGTCACATTGTTCAATTCGCGGGTGAAGCGACTGAATTATCGAGCGAGCGTTGCGCCCGAAGCTAGGGCTTCCTATCGAAAAGAGCTTGGCGCCAAAGTGTGCGCAAGCCCTGGAACCGATCGGATATCGGCTGATGAACCCGTGGCTTGAGCCTCATCTGGCCGCCCCGGCAACCTGTTCCCAGAAATGCCGTGAAGCAACGCCCTGGGTTATTGCGTTTGGTTGTAAAACGCGCTTGACTATACCCAATAATAAGGGGCGTGGGGGCGCTAATGGTTGGTTTTGGGTTGAATGAGCGGCCTATGCGGGCCGTTGGCTTGACAGCATTGAGTGCCGGTGCTGCCGCGTTCTTAACGCTACTGCTGCCCGCTACGGCGAACGCTGCCTGCACATTTGTAGGATCTGGTGTTCCGCTAGTCTGTACGGCGGATTCCACCTCCACCGTGCAGGCCCAATCCGGGGCAAGCGCGGCGGTTACTGCATCGCAGAACATAACCTTTCAGTCCTCGGCTGCCGTCTTGGATCGCCTGACACAGTTGCGTGGGACGCAACAGGGGGCTTCGCAAGCTACTCCGTACGCAGCCGCGAACAGAAATCTGGGTCAGGACGCTTTTGCGGCGGTGTTCAAGGCGCCCCCAGCAGCCCAAGTTGGTCCTACTTTTGCGCCCGCTGCCTGGATCAGAGGCTTTGGCGACTTCGAAAAACGTGATGACGTTTTCGGATATTCTCAACGTGGCGGTGGTTTCCTTGTTGGAGCCGACGTTGTTATCAGCAACTTCACGTCAGCACGCGACGGATTGGTTCTTGGCGTTATGACTGGCTACACCGCCGCTAGGGTATCAGTGAATGCTGGTGGCACAGAGAATTTTACTGGGCCTTCTATTGGTGCATATGCGACCTACCTCAACGGGAACTTCTTTGCTGACTTCTTGGTCAAGGCCGATTTTCTTTCGCTTGATATTGCGGTCCCTGGGTTGCCTGCTTCGGCTAATGTCCGCAATTACGGTGCAACGACGAACATCGGTTACAAAGTAAATCTAGCCAATGCCTGGTACATTGAGCCTACCGTAGGGCTTGAATACGTTAAGACAAACGTTTCCGATCAGACATTACTCGTTACCACGGTTGGGTCACTTCCTGACGGGTACGCGTGGAGAGGACGTGCGGGAGCGCGCTATGGGACTGACTGGATTTCTGACGGGGTGCGTATCGAGCCAAGTCTGACGGCGTTTGTATATTCCGTTTTACAGGCTTCGGGTACATCACTGATCGGTACAGCACTCGCGACGAGTCCAGCTAGCGATGAGGGTAAAGTCCGCGGAGAGTTCCAGGGCGCGGTCAATTTCTTCAATCTTCGCACTGGCTATTCCGGATTTATTCGCGCGGATCTGCGGTTTGGAAATAACTACTTCGGCGGCGGTCCCAAGGCGGGTCTTCGATACCAGTGGTGATTGCTTCTCATAGAAAACCATTGTTCCGGCCAGTAGATCGATGAAGAAACGCGTGCCGCAGCTTGCGAGCGACGCAGAACCAAGTGATGCTCATCATTTCGCAAAAACTGATGAGCATATAACGTTCATGCACGGGGGCGCATGGTCGATACATCACGTGGTACGTTGGAGTCGCAAGCGACGCGCCTAAAGTATCTTCTCATTCCTCAAAATTTTGCGCCTTGAAAACTCTGACGAGATGGTCAGTCGATCAAGCGCACTGACCGTTCAGTATGGCAGTCGGCAGCGCATTCCGAGGATTTAGATGCCTACATCAGATACGATCGCGGACTACCTAGGTGACCCATCGCATCCTATTCGCAGTCTAGACTGGAGCACCGGTGTTCCTTTTGTCAGCGCTGTCAGCTGGATCGATACTGCAGGGGATCACGACTGGTTTGCCATTTTTTTGACGGCGGACGCTACCTTTACGATCGAGCTCTCGGGGTCCTCGCTGGGTGGAGAGTACGTTCCACTGGATGATACCTACCTGACACTTTACAACAGCTCGGGCGCTTATTTAGCCGAAAATGATGATATCGCTTTCCCGAGCAATCGAAATTCGGCACTGACGTTTCACGCAAGCGCTAGCGGAATCTATTATATCCAAGCTTCCGGATTTGGGTCTCATATCGGTGCTTATCAGCTTCAAGTTCACGCTCAAGATGACTTTGGAGTTACAGGGCAAAGCGGTCCTCCTCCGCCCGGCAACATCACAGCACCTGGTACTATTACAGGGAACATCGAGACTTTTGGCGACTACGATTTTTTCGATGTAACTCTAACGGCTGGTGTCACTTACGTAATCGATGCTCACGGAATCCAGTTACAGGACACTGTGCTCGAGTTAGGAGGAGGTCCTTCCTCGTTGTTTATTTCGAATGACAATGTGAGTTTAAGCAATTTAGACTCGGAAATTATTTTTACTCCCACTCAAACCGGCTCCTACTACATTGACGTTCACGCACATAACAACGCTTACGTTGGAACATACAGTATTTCTATTGAAGAAGTAGGATCTAACGTCTCTATCGTTGCCTCCCAGTCCAACCAAAATGAAGGTAACAGCGGTTCATCGCCGTCGACGCCATTCACTTTTACGGTAAGCCTGAGCAAGGCGGTGACCACGTCTCAGACGGTGGCCTGGTCGGTTAGTCCCAGCAGTCAAGCGAATGCCGCCGATTTTGTCGGCGGTGTATTGCCATCGGGGACAATGACCTTCAACCCAGGGGGGGGCACCAATCAACTCATCACCGTGAATGTGAACGGCGACACCACTGTCGAGTCGAACGAGAGTTTCACGATTGCTCTTTCGAATCCATCGGCGGGGTTGGTGCTTTTGCCTTCTGCTGCGAGCGCCAACGGCACAATTATCAATGATGATTTGACAATGGTGTCGATCGCCGCGGCGGGTGCCGGCAAGGCAGAAGGCAACACCGGCTCAAGCCCATCGACGCCGTTTACGTTCACGCTGAGCGTGGACCAGATTCCGACCACAGTTCAGACCGTGAACTGGGCAGTCAGCCCGACTAGCCAGGCGAATGCCGCCGATTTTGTCGGTGCTGTATTGCCCTCAGGGCAGGTGACCTTCAACCCAGGAGGCTCTACCAGCCAACTCATCACAGTGAACGTGAACGGCGACACTACAACGGAGCCGGATGAGACATTCTCGGTCATCTTGTCAAACCCTTCTGCAGGCTTGGTACTCTCTCCTACATCGGCGACCGCCATCGGCACCATCATCAATGATGACAGCGCAACCATCTCGATTGTAGCCACTGGTGCCAGCAAGGCAGAGGGCAACGCCGGCTCGAGCCCATCGACGCCATATACCTTCAAGCTGAGTTTGGATCAGGCTATGAATACGGCCCAGACTGTGAACTGGGCGGTTAGTCCCAACAGCCAGGCTAATGCCGCCGATTTTGTCGGTGGCGTGTTGCCGTCTGGCTCAGTGACCTTCAATCCCGGCGTCACCAGCCAGGACATCACGGTCAACGTCAATGGCGATACCACGGCGGAGCCGGATGAGGGCTTCACGATTGCACTATCGAATCCTTCCGCGGGTTTGCGGTTATCTTCTTCCTCGGCGACAGCCGGCGGCACGATCATCAATGACGATCCTTCGCGGGTATCGATCGTCGCCAGTGGTGGCAGCCAGCTGGAGGGCAACAGCGGCTCAACATCCTTTAAGTTTGCCGTCAGTCTGGATCAGGCGCCGACCACGACCCAGACCGTGAAGTGGACCATCAGTTCCAGCAGTCAGGCCAATGCTGCAGATTTCGTCGGGGGCGTGCTGCCCTCTGGTACCGTGACATTCAATGCTGGCGTTACCAGGCAAGATATCTCGGTCAACATCAACGGCGACACGGCTATCGAGCCGAATGAGAACTTTGCTGTTACGCTTTCAAATCCATCAGCCGGTGTCGCGTTCTCTTCTTCCACGAGCGCCACGGGCACCATTCAAAATGATGATGATGTCATTACCTTCTCAGAGATGGTGGTTGGAACTCCCAGCCCACAATATAAGTCTCCCCTTATTCCAGATAACGTGGTCACCTTCACGGGATTCATTGTAACCGAACCCTATTACGTGGGAGGGCCGGTCAATCAGGCGTTGATAGGAAGTCAACTACAAAGCCAAAGCGACGTCGTACAACCAACCACAATCAAATTTGAAACGCCCGTCGTTGATCTGCAGTTCGATGCTGGCTCGTTCCAAGTGTCTGGGGCCGCGCTCATCGAACTTTACGACATGAATGGCAACCGCCTGGCAAGAGAAACCAGCACCGTGTTTGTCACCAATCCGACGGGTAATAACCTTGGCGTTCAAACTTTCCATTACAATCAATTTAGTGTTGCAAACGGCGCCAAGCTTGTCAGCGCACCCATATCCAAGGTGGTCATTAGCCCGAATGGGACTTCAGACGGGCAGTTTACGATCGATAATGTTCGCTTCATAGATGCTCAAGTCCAAGGTCCGGCTCCTGCCGTGACCTTCAACACCGATAACGGAGCTAGTCTTCTCCACGCTGGCAACTTTGTCACAGTCAAATTGACCGCAAATTCCCCGCTTACAGTGACCGGCCAGCCAACGTTGCAGCTAAACGATAACGAAGTTGCCGGTTTCACCGGTGGATCGGGCACAAACACACTCACTTTCACATATGCGGTGCAGCCCGGAGCCCCTGGCGACAATTCGAGCGACCTCAGGGTAACGGGGCTTAATTTACCCGCTGGCAGTAGCATCATCGATGGCACGGGCAATCCTATTTCTGCATCGATAGCGCAGGATCTCGGCATTCAGGTGGATACGACCACGATGCCTCTGACCTCGGTGCAGCAACAGGTTTTCGGACTTTATGCTGCGCTGTATAACCGCGCCACCGACTTCGGTGGCTTTTCGTTTTGGGTGGGCGTGGTGGCTCAACAGCCCGACGGAGCTGGTGTTACGGTTGCCAATGCGGGCGGCACTCCGGTCACTCTCAACGATGCCACCGTATTAGGTCAGCTCTTTGTCAATACTCAGAGCGCCTATTTCAACACCGCGTACGGAAGCCTGAGTGACAACGATTTCATCACGGCCCTGTACGTGAACCTCGCTGGTAATGCGACCAACATCGCAGATGGGATTAATTATTGGGTGGGCTTGCTACACGCGGCCGAGGCCGCAGGGCAGACGGTTCAGGCCGCGCGCGCTGGAATCGTCGGACAGGTTGTCCATGACATGATCGATTACAATGTCAGCACTATCGCCCCAGGGTATACCGCAGCGCAGTGGCAAGCTGTGGTGCAGCGTCAGGCGACCATCGACAACAAGATCGTAGTGGTGGAGGCATTGGCGAATGCCTCACAGCAGCCAGGCGGGGGTATTTTGATCGCGCATGGCGTCGGTGATGCCGCCTTTCTGGCAGCCACCGCCGTCATTCAGCGTGTCACCTATGATCCGGCTACCGTGACCGCCGCCATCCTTGGTATCAACAACGCAGTCGCTCAGCAGGACCTGCATTGGATTACAGGTTGATAGAAAGAGTCCCGCGGTCCCGAACGTGCTCATTCCCCCGGCAATCCAACCCCAGTCCTGATCGCTAATCGACTTGATCTGAGCCCAGCGTTTCATCCGGCGATTGGGAGAGTGCCGTGACATTTTAGCCCAGCGGTTCGGTGGAGTTCCCTCATAGAGGGCCAGGCTCTCCCCCGTATCCAAACCCCACGCACTTTGAGAGACCCTCTCCGGATTGGGGCGTGCAGGGAAGGCGAACGCTCAATTGATCGGAAAAGGGGAGGGCCGTTGCAAGGAACTTTCTTAGACAAAAAATCGGATCCTACGAAGACAGTTCTGCGTATGGACGTCTGTGCGATGGTAAGAATGTCTCCCATTTAGGGCATTCGCTGGAAAGCCCTCAAAGCCTCGACCTCGAACTTGCTTCGCTTCGGCTTTGTTGCCGATTGCTGCCGAGCAACATTGGTGGACGAATCTTGCGCACAGAATCCACCCGTTCCGGAATTTGCTGCTTTGCATTGTGCGAGCGTCTGGAAATGGCAGTTGGTCCCCCCTTCCGACGAGACCGAACACCAATTAGGTGCGGTTGCGGCATTTGCTTTCATGACGCTAAGCGTCACTAGAACCACCAGGAATCCAACGAATCGCATGGATACCCCCAACAAAGATTTTGAAGCTCCGACGATCTGCTTCGAACACGTCATCATAGCGTCATGTGATGTGTTCTGAACACGCCTTCCTCTATAAGAGGCTGGTTTGGGTTGATTTGATAGGATATATTTCCGTTCTGCGCGGCTTCTGGGGGAGCTGATGGCTCAACGGATTTATTGTCTAAAGAAAATTGGGTTTGCCGCTAGCCTCGTCGCCTCGGCACTTTTGGTCCTTCCGTCGACAGGATGGGCCGACAATAAAACCGATTGCCGATCCGGCGATGTCGAACGCATGCTTAAGGCCTGCGTGGACCTTGCGCAAAATTCCAAAACGCCCAAGGTCGAGCGTGTCGAATTTTTCATTCGGCTCGGGGTGGCAAGTTTTGCCAAAAACGATTTAAAGCAAGCCCGATCATCGTATGGGTCTGCGCTGCGGCTCGATCCAGCCAATGCACTTGCTTACCTCAATCTCGCTGACCTTGAACTGAACGCGGGCGACCTCAAAAAGGCGATCGACAATTATAACAAGGCCGTCGATCAATACGCCAAGGTTCTACAAACCGATCCCACCGCCGGCCGTAAGGGCCTTGCGAGCTCATATATCGGAAGGGGCAATGCGTTATATGAGACCGGGAAATTCGATGCTGCCGTCTCAGATTACAATCAGGCGCTGAAGCACGATCCGAATTCTTCTGCAGCCTACAATGGCCGCGGCAAAGCTCATCGTGAGATGGGCGAAGCCGAAAAGGCGCTGGCCGACTTTGATCAAGCTATCTCGGTCAATGCCGAGGATACGGTTGGGTTGATTTCGCGGGCCAATATCTTCGCCGACAGACGCGAATGGGTTAAGGCGTTCAAAGATTATGATGCAGCGATCGAAAAAAAACCAGAAGCCACGGCCTACAACAACCGCGGGGCTGCGTACCTCAACAAAGGTGATTTCGACCGCGCGCTAGCAGATTTCAATCTCGCATTGGAAAGCGCGTTGAAGCAAGATCAAGTGCCGGCCGCGTTCTACTTCAATCGCGCTCTCGCCTATCACCTCAAAGGGGACTTGGATTCGGCGATTGCGGACTACGGATTCACGATTCGGCGAGATAACGACTATGCCTATGCTTGGCGCAATCGCGGTGCCATCCACATTGGCAGGGACGATTTTGCTGCTGCAATCACTGATTTCGCGCGCGCCACTCAAATCAATCCGAAAGATGCCGAGAGCCAGTACTTCCTCGGGCTTGCATATCTAAAGCAAGGCAATACGCAGAAAGCCGTAGAAGCACTTTCAACAAGCGTTCAACTTGACGAAAAGCACGTGGCTGCGCTGATTGCATTGGGAGAGGCTCAGTCAATTCTTGGGAAATATGATGCGGCCCAGGGAGCTCTTGAACGAGCGCTAAAACTAGATCCGGTATCGGCGGAGTCGTATTTCCAACGCGGCCGCATTTGGCAAGCGCGAGGCGATCTTGAGCACGCCCGATCGGATTATCGTGATGCAATCAATCTCGACCCAAAACACGCGGGCGCTTTGGCCGCTCTTGACCAAGTCTCGAAGGGAACCACGGCGGCAATTCCGCAGCCGCCCCCCGGTAAGCCGATATTGAATCGTGTGGCCTTGGTTATTGGTAACAGCGCCTATCAGAGGGTGGGCAGACTTCCGAACCCTTCACGAGATGCCTTTGCCGTGGCAACGGCACTTCGCCAAATCGGCTTTCGGGAGGTGCGCCTTGTCGAGAACCAAACAAAGGGAGAGCTCCTGAATAGCTTGAGAGATTTCCGCGATCTTGCTGATACTGCAGACTGGGCCGCGATTTATTACGCAGGGCATGGCATAGAAATTAATGGCGAAAATTTTCTGGTTCCAGTCGATGCAAGGCTTCTTTCTGATCGCGACGTAACATACGAAGCAATTCCGCTTTCGTATTTTCTAACGACTATCGAGCGTGCCAGACAACTGAAGCTGGTAATTTTGGACGCATGCCGGGACAATCCTTTCTTGGGGCAGATGCGGCTATCCAATCCGACCCGTTCAATTGGCCGCGGCCTTGCTCGCGTGGAAGAACCAGGTGGCAGCACATTGATCGCATATGCCGCAAAAAGCGGCCAGATCGCGCAAGATGGAACGGGGGCCAACAGTCCATTTGTTAAGGCTCTGTTGGAACGATTCCAAACCCCAGGTTTAGAAGTTGAGAAAGCCTTCCGGCTGATACGCGACGATGTGTTGCTGGCGACGGATCGCCAACAGGAACCATCGTATGTCAGCGCGCTTGGAGGCGACGATTACATCATCAATCCAAAGTGAGCCGCCGAAAGTGTTTTACGTCAGGTGGAGAGGGATAAGCAAAAAGTGAGCATCGAGAACGCGAAGAAAAATGCCACGGCACGACGTGTGCCCGCTGGCCTATTCTTCGGGCTCTCTATCCTATCTTTGCCGACCATTGTCGCTGCAGCAGACAAGATGCCGGCCACCTCAGCCAAGGTCGCGCTGCTATCCATGAAAACAAGCCTTGGAGAATTCAAGCTTGGCGGCCCTGTGGTCGTGTCCCGGCAGGATATCGAATCCCCGCTCGCACGCGTGCGGTCCCCGGCGCTCAACGAGACGTCTGATAATGCACGACCGCCCGAGCCGGTCTTCAAGGGCGTCTATCTTACACCTCGCGAATACACCGGGCGGCCGAGTTTACCGCCCGTCCCTGTTGAAGAATCGCCGATGGTGGCAACGGTTGAGAAACCAACTCTGTATTCGACGGCTACCTACAATCCTGAACCCCCTCCACCGGCCGCCATACTCCCGTCGGTCGAGGGCACGCCCCTGTCGGTTGAGAAAAAGACTGCTGTTCTCACGGAGCCCGAGGCCAATGATAGCCACAGTCCCGCGACAAAAAAAACGACGATAAGCGTCCCTTCGCCGCGCCACAAGTCGCAGAAGGCCCCTCGTCCCGCTGCGACTGCAGCTGCCAATGCCCCCGCAGTCCGAAAGATCACGCCAGCTGAAATTGGTGCCGCTCGCGCCTTTTCGCGAATGTAGGATGCGTGGCCTACGCTCGGTTCGGACGACACGGAGCTTGATGGTTTCACGGGACTGGGGTGAGTCATTGACGGCGGGAGTTCGAGCGTGAAGCTCGGCGCCTGATTCAAGAGTGGAACGTTACCGGCATTCAGACCGGCGTCGCGCACCAGGATTTGAACTTCATCTAAGCGTAGTCAGAGAAGAACGAAGCTGACCTCATCCTCGCCTCGGGTCCCATTCTCGGAGTGACATTGGTCCAAGCGAATAAGCGCCGAATATTTCCTCTTGAAACTCAACGGCTTGTGAGGAATTGTCCGGGGCTCTTTGAGCTGAGCGTGTCTTATTCACCGCTCGTGATAGCCCAGTGACACCGCGCGCGTCGATGTCGCTCCCAAATTCTTCCCTCATAGCGCGCGATCTTGGTGAGCGCGGGCAACGCTTGGAGGTAGCCCCTCAGGATCGTCAAGGATTTATCTGCGCCGAGACCGGCTTCGGCCAGTCCGACCTTTGAGTTGGACGCATTTCTCAGTTTTGCGATTGCCGCATCTATGATCTCCCCCTTGATTTGTCCCAGGCGGATGACCTCCAGTTCAGCTTGAGCGAGTTGCTCGGCCGCCATCAAGCGGCCGGCGGTCGTATTTGCCCCAGCAAATGATGCCGCAAGCTGTTTGATCAGGTCCTTGTCACCCAGCACGAGCTTTTCAGGTGTCGAAAGCCCATGCTTGTAGGAATTGGCGCTTGAACGCTTCTTGCCCGCCAAACTCCGAGGACCTCCGTGTCGAGGTTGTCGGGTTAGACGCGGGGCGTGTTCGTCATTGGCACTCATAGATGATCTCTCGTGATCGGGGGCGCTCGTAAACAGCCAAAAAAATGCTCTCGGGTTGGCTCGATAGGGAGTGGACGAAGGCGGGTCGTCCGACCCGCCTTCGTTCTCGCTGGCCTCCTAGTTATCCTCCTGTTCCCCGTCCTCGGTTGTGCGCTTTTCCAACTCCGCCGGGCCAGGGTCTTGCGTCATTCCCGGGTCTTCCGGTGCGATTGGTGGCGATCCACTCGGAAGGCAAGGCGGACGGCACTGGGCCGCTTGTCGTTTTCCGAGGTTGGAAAAAAGAAAGCGGCCCCGAAACGTGAGGAGGGGCCGCGAGAAGTTTGCCGATGTTTGAGCAGGAGGAACAACATTCCGGCTGCCCACCACGGTCTTAACGCTATTTCCGGTGCTCTCCAACCGTTCGTTGCAGCAAATGGTTAACGATCAACAATAGTAATCGCTACGGTATCCTTCTAACCTACTGACCGAACACATTGCCGCTGGTCACATTGCAGCTTGTCGAAGTAACCTTGATGGACAGAAGTTCTAGCCACTGCGTGTTGGCCAGGTCGCGATGGCGCGTGCGAGCGCCGCTCTTACCGTGGATCACATTGATTGAACACGTGGTGAAATCCTCGCTGAAGGTGACGGTCACGCGACGTGCCCCGCCAGTTGATATCTGATCGGCGATCAGGGTATTGCCTTCAGCGTGAAAGATGAGAGTGCGGCCGCTGCTTCCCGAGATGTCCATGTCCTTCCGGCTCTGACCACCTCCGCCTCTGTCGACCGAGCGGTTGAATTGGCTGAAGATTCGACCCATATCGCTGACGTAAAGCTTGACCTTCGATGTCTGATTCATCGTCACCCGCCGCCCGCTCTCTAGCCGTTCCACGCGAGCATCGGTCCAAGAAAGCTGGATCGACTTTCTCATCAACTGCGACGGCGCATTTTCGCCAAGAGCGGGGCCAAGCAGAAGTAGTGACAAGAGGCTCACGGCGACAAAAGCCCAGCGACACATGCGGCCCCCCGGAGTGATTTCAAAAACTGCCGGATCAAATTCGTCGATCGCCAACCGAAAACGCAGGACAATTAGCATTCTTCTGCGGTGCGTCGCGCTGTCGACACGCTATTTTTTTTCTCATGTTGCCGAAACTGGCCTATTCGCAAAAACGTTTCCCGTTGAATGTAAAACATTTCCCAGCGTCGATACCCTTTGCAGGTTGAGGCGCCGATCGTGTGGCCGCCCTGGCAGGAGGTCCCGGCCGCTTGTGGCAGGCCCCATCATCGCCCAATGCGAGCCCGGGACTACAGGTGATTTGGACACATCTGCCGTTGTCCTCGTGCTGGCCTTTGGCGCAGGACAGCGGGCAAACGCGATCGGTCTTGGCGCGCACGGCATTCAGAGTGTCTAGACTGGCGAAATTGATGTCAAACATCGTACCGGCGTACTTATTGAACTTGGCGAGGGCTTGTTTTGATTGGTTGTCCCACTTTCCATCGTTCGATCCAGGATCGCAGCCGACACGTTTGAGGTGCGCCTGCAAAAGGCGCTCCATGTCTCCCGGCGCAATGGGAGATACAACCGCAATTGGTCCGTGAATAAGCTCGGGCTGATTGGTTTGTGATAGCGCGGCTACCTTGGTTTGATCCTCTGCCTTGCGCTTCGCGTCCTCTGCCAACTGGCGTTTAGCATCTTCAACCTGACGTCGAAACGCGTCGAGTTGCTGGCGTGCTTCGTCCGCTTGGCGCCGCGCTTCATCGGCCTGCCGCCTTGCGGTGTTGAGTTCGCGCTGAGTCTGCTCAGCCAATTTCTCGGTAGCATTTCGGATTTCGCGCTTTGCATTCTCTGCCAGCGCGCGCTTTTCCTCGGCCGTCTGACGTGCAGCCTGCTCTGCCGCCTGACGCTTAATTTCGTCGAGCTTGATTTGGGCTTGCGCTTCAGTTTGGCGTCGAACCTCATCGGCCTTGGCACTTGCTTGCTCGGCCGCTTGCAACTTGCCTTGAAGTTGCTGGGCAAGACTTGCTTGACGGTTGGCTTCTTCGACCTGGAGTTTTGCCTCGGCAATCGCTTGCTGCTTGGCTGTTTGAACCTGGACTCGAGCGTCATTGGCTTGACGTTTGGCTTCGTCCACTTGGCGCCTGGCAGCATCGAGCTCGCGCTGCATTTGCTCGGCAAGCTTGCGCTTTGTGTCTTCAATTTCGCGCTTGGTGCTTTCCGAAAGCTTGCGCCTTTCTTCTTCGCTCTGGCGCACTGCTTGTTCGGCTGCTTGCCGCTTGAACTCTTCGAACTTGACCTTCGCTTGCTCTTCGGCGTGGCGCCGGATTTCGTCCGCTCTCGCGCTAGCCTCTTCGGCGGCTTGCAATGTAGCGCGTTGCGCGCGAGCCAGATCACCGTAAAAACCAGAAGGATGGGCAGCTAGAAAGGATTCCCAGGCCTGCTTGGTGCCCATCTGAGCCGCCACCTCAAAATCGCGGCGAACCTCGATATTCGGATCAACCGGTGGCGGCACGAGCGCTATTGTATCGCCACCAAGAGAGCCATAAACGAAAGGCTCTTGACGGTTGTTTGTCGCCCTCAACACATCATCCCGCACTCGTCCAAAAGCGATGCGGAGATCAAGGCCGGGTGTCGCGATATGTTTGAGCAAGGCGGTGGTGAACGGGCTGTTAGGCCCATTGCCTTCTGCTGCGGTTGAACCGGCTTTGGCGGCAAAGGCGACCAGGGTGTCCGAACTAGCGGGTTCGACCCTGGCCAGCCCACGACTTACCGAACGTTTGCCTTGCGTCAACTTCATCGTACTGGCGAATGGATTGTCGCGGCAGGCATCTAAAATGACGAGACGTAATCGCTTTGCAGGATCGAGGGTCCGCAACACTCGATCCAACGACACTCCCTCATCTTCTACGTCCAGATCTCGCTCGAGTCTGGCATCGACCGGAAGCAAGTAATTGGTGCCATCGACCTCAATCCCATGTCCCGCAAAATACACCAATGCAACATCGGCATCCTTCGTTCGGTCACTGAAATCGCGCAAGGCGCGCTTCATCTCGGCGACGCCGAGGTCGAGGCGCGATTCTACGATTCCAAACCCGACTTCTTTTAACGCCTTGGCCATTGCGGTGGCGTCATTGGCGGCGTTGGGCAATCTACTGACGTTTCGATAAACGGAGTTGCCGATGACCAAGGCAATATTTTTATCGGCGAAGGCGCTCGAAAGGTTTGCCAGGATCAGCACCGCTGTTGCAGCGACGATGCGAAGGCCGTCTAGGACCACGATTCCCCCGATTTTCATGCAGCGCCACGGGTTGGCCGGGATATTACCCAGGCATAGAACGGCATCCAAGTTGCATTTTTGAGTTTTTAGCATGGTTGGGCAGTCACGTACGCGCTATAGAAATCTACAGTCCGCCTTAGGCAAATGCTTTGTGTATTTGTATGATTGCACAAATCGATCTGAGGTGAATCGAATGTGGCGACGTCCAATGGCCCTCGCGTTTGTTGCGACTGCTCTGATTGCTGCGAGTTATACGCATGCCGCTGAGTCGGTTTCATTGTGCATCTACGACAGCAGATCGTTTAGTGAGGGAGCTAGTATTTGTATTCAGCGGCGTTTCGCTATTACCTGTTCATTGACTGCGGACCGGCCCGTTTGGAAGGCCGACAACGAGGTGAGCCATCTTTGCGTTCAGTCGTCCCAATGGATGTCCAACGAAAGATCTAATCCCAAATCGCGTCGCCACTCGGCCCGACAGTCTCTTAAAAAGGGAGACGAACCACTGCTGGGCAATGCGGATAAGTGTTTCAATTTTGGAGGAAAGCGCTATTGCGAATAAAAGCCCGAGCTAATGATTTTCAATACACGGGCGTCAACGGGAGACGAGCTTTTGGGAGGGATCAGAACGGATTGCCTTCGCGGATCGAGCAGGTTGGAGATGATATCTTTGGTGAACCGATTGCCGTGTACTTCTTCCCATTGAGGCCTACAAACTTATAGGCTTTATCCGCTTCCCGACCCGCGATTACGCTGACGCTGCAGCGCTGAAAATCGGAGTCGAATGTAATAACCGTCTGCCTGGCTCCGCTGAGAGCGGCGGACGCGCTGACTATTCTGTTGCCATCAAAGCGATACGATTGACTCGTGGTGTTTGGATCATTGTATATCGTATCGCGCCTCCGACCAGCCTGCCGGTCAGTGCGTGAAAACAACCGTCCCTTGCTGCTGATGTAGATAGTGCGCTGATAGTGACGTGGCAGGCTCGCACTTGTGCCATCTTCTGCGGTTGCGTTGGCGGTTGCTGTAAAGGAGATCGAAATTGTCTTGTTATGGAGTGAGGCTGGCACCTCGGCCGCATACGATTGGATCGGCAATAGGCATAACAACATCTGAAATGGCTTAGACATGGCGGCTGCGCTTCCGGCAAAAAAATTGCAGCGCGATTATATATCATGACCGTGCCTAGCGCGTTGCCAAATTCGTTGGCCGGCACTTCGCATGTGAAAGACAATTTGGCGCAATAGATTTCCAGCGAAAAAATGAATACTAAATTGAGACCCCCGGGGGCGGAAAAGCGAGGGGGAGCGTTGATCGGTTTTTCTATTTTAGAGGAAGCGTTACTGCTATATAACAATTCGAGCAGATGCGGACCAGTCGTCTCGATGTATACAGCCATCAAGGATCTGAGTTGTTTGGTGCGCGTCAAAGGCAGCTCGTCTCCGCACGACCTCAAGCTATTTCCACGAAAGCATTTTTGGAAAAGGTATCCAATGCGCATCGCGGCCGTTTTTCTGACGCTTGTTGCGCTGCCTTGCTGGGCGGTGGACGTTCCGCCGGACCTGTTCAACAAGACAATCACTGTTTCTTATACGGTTACAATTCCGGCTAGACGCTCTGATGGCAGAGCCGTTCCTGCAGTTCGCAATTCGAGCCGTACGATCTATATCAGCAATGCGGGTCGTGTATTTGCCCGGGTTAGTCGGATAGACGGACGTCGCTTTTCTGAGACGAAGGAGGCCGCGCCGGGCGACCAAGCTAACAGCTACCGTTTCGAGGGAGGTACGCTCGTCGGAGTGATGCCGTTTTCTAGCGGTGCTGCACAGATGACGATTGCGTTTGATTCAGCAGGAGGTCAAACTTGCAACGCCAAAATCGTGATGGGCCGCGACAGTGGCAAACCCCTCAGGTTTAAGGGCGTCAGTGGTATGATGTACGAGGCGACCGGGCCAGGAACCGTTTCAAATATGAAATGCAAAATCCGTTCGGGCAATGCCTTCGCTGAGCAATAGGCTGGCTTAAGGCCAAAACGCTGCAGTCTATTATTCAAGGACCCAAAGTCTCCCCGTCCACCTCGAGTCGCCCGCTCAAGCCAACCGATTTTACAATGGCCCGGCGCGGCACTTCCGTTGACTGCGTAGCCCTTCACCTGTCCGCGAAAACGTTGGCGTCTTTGATGACGCATTTAACTCGTTGGTCTTGAGTGAGGTAATCTCGATCCGGATACCGGGCCTGATGACGCTATAGATGACCATCTTGTCGATGCCTTCTTCTTTTCCGCGGATTACGTCGGCGGAGCATCGGAAGAAGGCTTCGTCGAAAGTGACGACGATACGGAGAGCGCCGCCCGCCGCCGCCTCTAACACCGCGATCATCGTGTTGCCCGACAGCGACACGTGGCGACGCGGTCCGTCGCCGACGATGTCGCGTTTGCCGCTCTCGCCGCCTTTCGGGTTGCGCATGTCGAATCGGTTGAAGACGCGCCCAGCGGCGCTGACGTAGACGCTGAACGTGCCATATCGCACCGTGGGGCGATATGAGCTCTCGCCCTCGCGGCGCTGCATACGCCTCTCGGTCCAGCTCACGACCACAGACTTTCCGTGCAGCTTCTCCTCGCCACTGAGTTGATCGACTGGCGACTTCGACGTCGGTGGTAAATCGTTTGTTTGGATCGACGGCTCTTGCGCGCACGCAGGGGACAACACCGATGCGGCGAGCATAATCGCGAGCGGTAGCAAAGCGAACGAGCGGGCGGGCATGGCATTTGTTCGATGGATGCTGAAAGTCGTAGTGGTCCCTCGTGCGGTCATCAACGGGAAGATCCACAACAGCGAACTTGTCATTGTCCAACCAGCAGATATCAATACAAAATTTAACACCATTACGACAACCCATCGGGAGGTGCACCGCACCAGTAAGGAAGCAGACTGGTGGGAAAGGCTCGGGCTCTCACCGCTTGAGGTCGCGCATAAACTCTGGCGGCAAAGCCGTGGCGATACCCAGCCGGAAAAATCGACCCGGCGCTCTGCTAAGAAGCCGGCTCGGCTCAATGGCGAGCACGTGGCCACCCGCCGGTGATCAAGCCGCCGCCTACGTCGAGGAAAGGTCGAGGGTGGTCGACCTTGTGGTCGAGCTAGCTGCGGCCACCGCATTGCATGAACATCAGCTGCGGCTTCGTGTCGGGCTGTCACCCGTTTCTTGGCTTAGCCTGACCGGCGCGTTGCCTCGGCTGCATGCACGTGAGCCGGTGGACTTATAAGTTGGGATGGGCTGCAGCGTAACGCGCGAGCGAGCTGGCCCAGCACGACTACGGTCGCAGCCGCCTTCCCCGCTCGATTGAGCCAAGATAGCGGATACTCAAAGGAACACAGGCAGCAGACTTGCCTGTCCAGCGACCCACCAAGTTCGAGCTTGTTATCAACCTCAAGACCGCGCGTGCTCTAAGCATCACAGTGCCGCCCACATTGCTGGCGAGAGCCGATGAGGTAATTGAATGATGCGCTGATCAGTAGGCGCGCAAATACCCTCTTCGGACCGGCTGTCCGTTCAAATAGCGTGTCGGCACGGCGTTTGAGCGCGGATTATAAATGTTCAGCATTGGATAGACATCGGACGTGTATGAGACCACGCGCTGAATACCAGCATAATCTCGCATAACCACGGCCCGTGGACGTTCGATCCTGACGGGGGTCCCGTCGTAGTCGGCAACGACGCGCCAATGATAACGATGGGCGACGCGATGGTGATGCGTGGCGTGGCCGTGATGCGTCTCAACGGCGAGATCAGCAGCTTTGCTGTCGGGAGCGCCCGCGAGGACGCCCAACATTGCGGTGAGAAAAATCATCAGTGATTTCGGATGCGTGTTCATGGTGCGCTGTCTCGTAAAGGTCCGGGGACTCGGCGTTACAACCGGTGACCTGGGGTTTGGTTCGCGATCATCACAGAATCTGAGAAAATTGGTTTGCGAGGCCGCCCGCGTTCTCCTTCAGTCCGTGCCGAATTTTGTGCGGTGTGCGGGCGGGGAACCAGCTTGTAGCAAGGCGGTTGCTTATGGGAGCGCTTGGGGGCGCTCTCGTTGAACGGCGTCAACCATGTTTTCTGACCGTCCTTCTCCTTTACGCCGCCTTCCTGAGCGTCGTGTTTGGAGCGGTGGCGTGGGGGAGCAATGAATCTTTCCAACCCAGAAAGTGTAGCTCGCCAACAGCACCATCTACCGACTCGGATCGAACAAAAGCACGCTCATCAAAGTCACAAGTCGGTCCAGCCTCACTTGGGGACGCGGATCAGACATCCCCTCCATCGCGCGGCAACGCCGCATTCACGCATTCATCGTGAGGGGCTGAACGCGATCGCTATGAAGCATTCCAGCACTGGCACGGCCCAAACAACTCGCGTATTCGGCGGATCGGGCGGTTGGTGACGTTCGCGGCGAGCGGAGGGACTCATTGGCGCTTTGCGCGGTACACTTTTGCCGACGGTCTTGTGATTGCGCCGAATGACAAGCAGCTTCTGGCTCGGTGCGGCATTCCAACGTAGCGGACAGTTCTGGTAACGACTGTCGAGCGTGTTCGTCCCGTCGACGAACTGGTAAAACAGCGGACCGCTGCTTTTGATACTGCCGCAGATGGCGTGAATTTAAGCGCGTAAATCCAACCTTCAAACCGCTTAGTCCGCTTTCGGACAGATGAACGAAGTTTAACTTGGCGACGCGCTAGGCGCCCCTATGTTCAATCTGCTTGGGGTCATCGTCGCCCCCGACCCTGAGCCAGAACCCCCGGCGTGTGGCTAGTTCCTCCGCGCCGGGGTTTTCATTTAGGGCTTCGACCTTTGGCCGCCAATGGCTCCGCGCGTTGGACCTATGCGGTCCCTTCGTCGGCGCATGCCTCGCCAGCCACACTCGATCACCTGGTCCGCACCGCCACCGACCAGCGTGAGGAGAGCACGCCGGTTCATTCGAGAAGCTCGTCTGATCGAAGAAAGAACGCTTCGGACAATGACAATTCGATAGCTTAAGAGATTCATTCGCAGCTTTTGGCGCATCAGCTTCTTCAATTGGTGCGCTTGTTGGGGTGTTAGGTCTAAGGGTAACATACCGGAGTTTGCGATACGGAGCTGCTGCGGAAATTATCGGCATGATTTATCGACGCATTGAACGCGAAGGGCGGCGATTATTGAAAGGCGACCACGAACCTGCCGCGCATAATACCCGTGATTTGAAGCCCAAAGTCTTTATCTCCTATTCGCGCAAGGACAGCGCATTCGTCGGGCGTCTCGAATCTGGTCTCGTCGCTGCCGGCTTTTCTCCGCTGATCGACCGTACGAACATTGAAGCGTTCGAGGACTGGTGGAAGCGTATCCAGAATCTAATATTACAGTCCGACACGATCATTTTCGTACTTAGCCCCGACTCGGTCGCTTCTCAAATATGCGCCAAAGAAGTTGGCTTCGCCGCTTCGCTCAACAAGCGGTTCGCCCCCGTTGTCTGCAGCAGTGTCGAGAGCGACACGGTGCCCGATCCTCTTCGACGCCTAAACTTTATTTTCTTTGACGTCGAGTCGCGCTTTGCGGATGACATGCGGCGTCTCGTCGATGCTTTGGAGACCGACCTTGACTGGGTGCGAAAGCATACTGAATTCGGCGAGGCCGCACGCCGCTGGGCGATTGCGGGGCGTCCGGGACCCCGCGGGCTTCTATTGCGTTCACCGGTCCTGGAGGAAGCGGAGCACTGGCTGTCGTCGCGTCCCAATGGCGCTCCGGGCGCGACGGCTGACACTTTGCTATTCATACGTCAAAGCCGCAATGCCGCGTTGCGTCGGCGTCGTCTTACGCTCGCCGGAACCGCGGCGGCACTCGTCTTGATCTCGAGCGCAGGCTTTTTCGGCTATCGCGCGCAAAAAGCAGAAGCGAGCAGGGAAGCTGCTCGACAACAGGCGGCTGATTCGAATAAGCGCTCATTGGAAACGGCATCGCGTCTTGCTGCCGATCGGGCGCTTCGACTTAATTCCACGGGCGATTACACGTCGGGCGCTCGGGAAGCCCTGCGAGCCCTTCCGAAGAGCTTTACCAGTCCCGACCGGCCCGTCCTCGCCGCGGCGAGAGAGGCCCTTGCTGACGCCGCTACCAATCTCAGTCTGCGGCCCACGCAATTCGTGCTCAGCAATCAGCCGGGCGCCCTGGTGCGCGTCAGGCATGCGAATAAGATCGTGGGTGTTTCTGTTCTCGGACAACCTATACGAATACTCGATACGCACACGAGCACTGTCGAAACGCTGGATCTTCTGGGCAACAGCTTATTCCAGATAAGCTCGGATGGACACTACCTGGCCTCAGCCGATGGCTCCGCACTAACGGTCGTCGACCGACGATCGAAGGACGTGAAGCAAGTTTCCTTTCCCGGCATTAAGGACATCGTTTTTGCACGAAACTCGAATTTGATCGCGGTGCTTGCCGGTGACGCGGTTCATAAGGTCTCGCCTGATGGGACCGCCTCTTCAGTATTTCAGGCGCACGGCACCGTCGACAAGATAGCGGTGTCGCCAAACGGCGGACGCATTCTGTTGTTTAAGTTGGACCAGCCCGAGGCAGCCCTTTACGAGGCAGACGGGCGGTTGCTCTGGAGGGCTGGGGCCGCCCTCGCCGCGATCAAGGCGGCAGCATTCTCACCTGATGGTAAACTCGTCGTAATCGCAGGAAAGTCCGGAGCGCTCATCGTTGACGCGGCAACGGGCACGCAGTTGCATCAGATTAAGCGAGAGTTTGTGACAGATTTGTCCTTCGATCCTGAAGGACGATATTTCGCGCTGATGGGAGCAGCGCGCGGAGTTGTTCTCGATCGCAAGACATATGAGGTGGTGAAGGAGTTTCGCGGCTACGCTGCAGCATTTGTTGGTGAGGAGATCAGGACAGCCGAAGTCGTGACGACCTATGGCTCGGGCGCTTCTACCATCACCGTTATGGCGATGCCATTGGCCGTAGCCGCTGGTGCCGCTCCCGAAGCGCTTGCTGTTTTCGCCGACCCTCGCTTGACGACGAATATCGGCTTTTCCGATGACGGCGGTCACCTATGGACTATGTCGAACAATGGGTACGTTGCAGTTTCAGACCTGCGTCGGCGACCATCGCTCGCACTGGGAATCGAAGACGACGTCAGCCGGCTCATCGCTTGGTCCGCCGATGGAAAGAGACTGCTCGCAGTCTATGGCAAAAATGCACCACGGATATGGCATGTCGGTAGTCAGACGCCGTCATATCAAGAGATCGACAGCGCAGATCGCGGTTCACCAATCGCCGTGCAAGACGGCAGCCGCTTCGTCGCGCGAACGGGCCGTGGAACGCTCGGAATTTGGCGCTTAGCCGATGGGCAGAATGAATCGACACTGCCCATCCGCGAAACCGGCGCAGTCATATCCCTTTCATTCAGCAAGTCAGGGGCGACTCTATTGTCCGTCGGCCAGCAAACGGGGGTTAGGCTCGCGTTTCCAGCAAACGGTAGGCCAGATCTGTCATTCGATTTTGCCGAGCCTACGGCCACAGCCCTCGATGACAGTGGCGATATCGCGGCTTTGGGTTTTTGGTCCGGCGGCATGGCTCTTGTTGACACTCGGACTGGCAAGGAAGTTCAAATCTCAGGGCTGTCCACGTCGCCAGTCGCAAAACTCATTTTCGCCGATCGGCTCAACCTGTTGGTCGCCGCCATTTCCAATGGATCAATATCGGCCATTAATTCCAAGACCGGAGTGCAGGCGGCCACAGCCTCGGAACAACCATTTTCGGCGACCGACATGACGATCTCGGTCAACCACGACTTGCTGGGTACGGCGGCGGGCCCGAACGCCCACCTGTGGTCCTTGCCGCATCTCGAACCGATCCCGCTTGACGCCACGTCCATCGGTACGGTCAAAAGTGTCAGTATAAGTCCGGATTCTACCTTGTTTGCGGCCTGCGGAGCGAAAGTAGTCGTTTGGGGCATCCAGAGCCGGCGCGTTATCTCCAGCCTTGCGATCCCTTGTCGTGAAGTGTCCTTCAGTCCCGTCGGTCACCGGCTTGCAATCGCTTCGGACAACGGAACAATATATGCGATACCAATTCTTTCAGACCAGACAGCCATCGACTTTTTGGCAACGCTCGACATCCGGCCTTCAGCATCAAGGTAACTTAGCGAATCCCTCGGATCTGCCGGTCGATCCGGCAACTCGGGTGCGCCTTGACGTGACTACCCGTCTTCTAGCTGCGTAGTCGTTGGTCATTCTGCTCGGTTGTGAGGTCGCAGCTCCACCGGGTGGCCGGCTCGGTGGGCGCCGTACAAGATGGGCGGATATGCAAACCGCTGCTCGATCCGCATCGGGGCTTCATCCTTGAGCGGATCAGAGAAACCCGGTGTAAACCGGCGTGGGGTATCGGCGGCAAGCCGCACGCTAAGCTATTGATCAATCTCAGATGAGTGGGGTCACTATTGGGCGCTTATTCACGGGTGGGATTTAGGGCAAGATAAATCAGTACGATTTGGCCTTCATAACTTGCGGGAAAAAATGCCTCTCGCCCGCAACATCGACCCCAATCGGATGTTGTCACTTGCATCTCTCATGGGAGCGCAGCGTTGGGTCAAAATGCTTGGTGGAAAGGCGGGATCATCTACCAGATCTACCCGCGATCCTTTCAGGACTCCGACGGCGATGGGATTGGCGACCTCAAGGGGATCATTGCTCGCCTGGACTACTTAGCTTGGCTAGGAATCGATGCAATCTGGGTGTCGCCGATTTACCCGTCCCCAATGGCCGACTTTGGCTACGACATTTCCGACTATTGCGGCGTCGATCCGATCTTTGGAACGTTTAAGGACTTCGATCGGCTCGTGGGTGAGACGCATAAGCGAGGTTTGAAGGTTATTCTCGATTTTGTTCCGAACCACACTTCAGACCAGCATCCCTGGTTTCAAGACAGTCGCTCGTCTCGCAACAGCACCAAGCGTGACTGGTATATTTGGCGGGATCCGGGCCCGCGCGGCAGTCCACCGAACAATTGGGTCTCACAGTTTGGTGGCCCCGCTTGGACGCGCGATCCTCCAACGGGCCAATTTTATCTGCATAGCTTCCTCCGGCAGCAGCCAGACCTGAACTGGCGAAACCCCGCGGTCCGCGACGCGATGTTCGATGCGATGCGCTTTTGGCTCAACCGTGGTGTGGACGGTTTTCGCGTTGATGTGATCTGGCTTTTGATCAAGGACGATCAGTTTCGAGATAACCCGATCAATCCGGCTTTTCAGCGGTCGCAGCCCAGCATCAACCGCACCCTGTCAATCTACAACGCCAACCGACCTGAAATTCACGACTTGATCAAACAGATGCGCGTAGTAATCGACGGCTTTTCCGATCGCGTGCTGATCGGCGAAATTTACCTGCCGCTGGAACAACTGGTCACCTACTACGGCAAGGACCTCAGCGGAGCGAATCTGCCATTCAACTTTGCTCTGATCCATACCGCCTGGAACGCCAGCGCTATTGCAAAGCTCGTTGCCGATTATGAGCACGCTCTGCCACCGGGCGGTTGGCCGAACTGGGTGCTTGGAAACCACGATCAACCGCGCATTGTATCACGCGTCGGGGCCGCTCAGGCTCGCATCGCCGCAATGCTTCTTCTCACGCTGCGCGGAACACCTACGATGTATTATGGCGACGAGATCGGACTGCCGCGCGTCGATGTCGCGCCGGAGTTTGTTCAAGACTCGTGGGAGAGAAACGAACCAGGGCTTGGTGTAGGCCGCGATCCATCACGGACCCCGATGCAGTGGGACGGTACCATTAATGCTGGATTTTCGGCGGCAAAGCCATGGCTGCCGCCCGAAGTTGATTTCAAGTCTCGCAACGTTGCCCAACAACAGAAAGACCCCCGATCAATCTTGTGGCTTTACCACCGGCTTACCACGCTAAGGCGAGAGTACCCTGCTTTGCACAGCGGCGGAGCGCGAGTGGTCAGCGCGGATAACAACGTCCTGATTTACGAGAGAGAAGTGCCAGGGCAAAGGATGACAGTTGTTCTTAACTTCGGATCCGACACTCAGAAATTGCCTCAGCTGGCACACGCTCGCCTGGTTCTCTCAACGGAGAGCGGCCGAGCGCAAACCAGCATTGGTGGTCAAGTTCAAGCCAATGAGGGTCTTATCTTGCTGGCTGAACCTGCTCGCTAAAACTCACTCCGTTTGAGCAGATAATCGAGTCCCCCGACCCGATACCAGCGATAGCCGTAAGCCTCAAGACAAACACGGTGGTTACCCTTTTCCCCTCCTCGGCTGTGATCATTGCTCAGGAGATTGATCAAGCTATCGTTGTCTTTACCCTTGAGGCCCGTTGATAACTCAACCTCTCGAGGCTCACTCGCCAGATTGTGGAGGAACAGTACCGAATTGTTTTTCCAGTCGTAACGCAATGCAAGTACCGAATCATCCCCAGTGTCGAGGACTTCGAATTCACCCCAGCCAATCTCCGGCACCTCTTTACGCATCCGAATGATGCGCTCGGTCCAGTTCAGCATCGAATTGGAATCGCGTCGCTGCTCGGCGGCGTTGATGTGTTGAAAGCCGTAGGGGCCGTCGCTGATCACCGGCACGACGGGCTTGTCGTTTTTGGTGAAGCCGCCGTTCGGTTCGGTTGACCACTGCATGGGGGTACGGCAGCAAACGCGCTCCGGCAGCGATAAATCATCGCCCATGCCGAGTTCGTCGCCATAACGAAGCACCGGTGTTCCGGGCAAAGTAAACATCAAGCTGTATGCCAGCTCTAACCGCCGACGATCGCCGCCCAGCATCGGGGCGATGCGGCGTCGGATGCCGCGATTGTAAAGCTGGTCCTCCTTGTTGGGCCCGAAGGCATCGAACACCCGCTGACGCTGGGCCTTGGTCAACCGGCCGAGGTCAAGCTCATCATGATTACGGAGAAAGATGCCCCATTGGCCGCTAGCGGGGCGGCTTTCGGTTCGCTGCATCGCTTTTGCCAAGGGGCGCGTATCGGACGAGGCGAGCGCGTAAAACAGGTTCTGGTTGACTTGGAAATTGAACATCATGTGCATGCGGTCGCCTGCATCACCGAAGTACTGCATGTCCGTGTTCGGCAGGACGTTTGCTTCGGCAAGAATGATTGAATCCCCGACCCGCCATTGCAGAAACTCGCGGAACGACCGCAACATATCGTACTGCTCACGAGGCTGCGTAACGTTCGGACCTTTGGTGCTGATCACGAACGGCACGGCGTCCATCCGAAAGCCAGATACGCCAAGCTGAATCCAAAAGCCCATGATCTTGAGGATTTCCGCCTGTACGGCTGGGTTCGACGTGTTGAGGTCAGGCTGAAAATCGTAGAAGCGGTGAAAATACCACTCTTTCGCCATCGCATCCCGCGACCACGTCGATTTCTGAACGCCAGGAAAAACCATACCCTTATTGGCATTGGGAGGCTTCGTTTTTGACCAGATGTACCAGTCGCGGTATTTAGACTCCGGGTCTCGACGCGCGTCCTGAAACCATGGATGTTCGTCTGAGGTGTGATTGACGACCAGATCAATCAAAACTCTAATGCCGCGCTGCTTTGCCCCGTGGGTGAACTCGACGAAATCACCGAGTGTGCCGTAGGCGGGATTCACGCCGTAATAATCTGAGATGTCGTAACCGTCATCCCGTCCCGGTGAGCATTGGAAGGGCATAAGCCAGATCGCCGTGATTCCGAGGCCGTGCAAATAATCAAGGCGCCGCATCAAGCCTTGGAAATCACCAATGCCATCTCCGTTGGCATCCATGTACGTGCCAACGGAAAGACAATAGATGACAGCGTTTTTGTACCAGAGATCTTTGATCACGATTGCGCAGCGTTAGGGACATTTGCCCTAGCGTGAGGGCCATCTGCCCTAACAACTTCATGCTCAATCAGTTCCCGGCGGGTACTCAGGATCGGGTCGTCCTCGATCACGAACAGTCCGCTCGCGCTGAGTGGCGGGCTAGCACCGCAACGCCAATCTTTCCGCAGGTACGGGATATCAGTGGCCGCTGCGGCCGCAGATGTCGAAGCTGCAGCGACCAGTATGGCGTGAAGAAGTGCTGGAAAATCTCCAGACGTTTTTGCACTCGCCTGATGCGGTCCTTGCGCCACAACTTGGCCCGAGAACCCGCTTCGCCAGCTGCAAATCTATTGGTAAACCTGAATTCAACGCGCCCACTGTCAGGTTTTCATCGGGGTTGGGAATCCGGTCGCCTTCAATGGAGGGGGAAATGAAGGTCGTGTATTGGCTTACTATGTCGGCGGGGCTATTTTTTTCATGGTAACGGGGCCGCGCAACCAACGACCAAGACAGTTGCGAGTGGCCAGACGGCCCTGGTCGGAAGCTAACAGGCGCGATCCAGTGCCGGAAAGCCCGCTGGAGAAATCCGGCGGGTTTTTCTTATGGGTAGCCAGCTGGAACAGTGTCGCCGCAGGCGAGTTTTGTAACATGAGAGCCAGTCGATCAGACGCGGGAAGCACCGCGCCATTATGGCGATCATGGCTGTAGTTTTTTTGCCAGTTTTTGTTGCTCACATGATAGCGATGGCCCTGGAGCACGGCTGATATACTTTGTGAATGAAACGAAACGCGCCGCTCCAAAATCCATTTGCCAATACCTCGACCCGCGCAAGCACTTCTGCTGTTGGCGCAACAACACGTGTGCGTTTAAAGACAGAGCGAGTCGGCTTCATCCGTTTCGGAAAGCCCGGTACCCCTAACATTCATTCTCGTACACACCGGCGAGCCTTGCTTGCTTAAAGTAAAGCGGTCTGGCGCATCAATATGCCACCCCGAGATTAAGAGCTCCGGCGATGTGCCCGAGAGCTGGCTTTTTCTCTCGCCGGAGCTTTTCTGCGATCCAGGTGGGAGAAGAGGACCGCAAAACCTTACCTACGATAAGTATCGTCAGATGTGGGCGTTCCGCTTCAAACACGGTTGTCGCGCGATTTCGTCAGTCCTGAGTTCACTACATGACAACGCCCAAGGAAAGTTGCGTCGTTTAGTCCGTTTAACGCGATTTTGGAGGTCAAATAGAGTCGTGGTCTGTTTCGGTGGCGCATCTCGGACATGTGACCTGCATTCTCCGCGACAAAAAATCCGCGTAGAACTAAAAACGAAAACGGCCCCACTTGGAGGCCGTTTTCGTCAGTGACGAAGCCGAAATCAATTCGAGGTGCAAACCTTGACTGACTTCATACCTGTCTCGGCTTCGGTCCGAGTGGTGTAGACCTTCCCGTCACCAACCACAGTCGTCTCGGTCGTCGTCGGCTTTTTGTCAACAATGGTGCACTTCTTGGTCTTCACGTCTTGCACCACATAGAATTCGGCCGCGAGCGCAGGGGTCACGAAGGCCACCGCAAGCAAGCCAGCAATCAGAGTCTTCATCGTTCGTCTCCTCTGGATTTTCGAACGCTAGCTAACCTCTTTCATGGGAATATTGTTCCCTTACCAGCAACGCCGGATGGTCTTTCGCACGCCAACCTCGTCGCGGATAATCGTAGTACGGCACCGCGGCCGAGCCTCATGAACAATCACGCGGCTTCCATACGTCCGGTGACGGTAGTCGTCGTCGTAGTCCCGATACCGATAACTATCGTGGTAGCGCGGGCCTGCGTCGACGCCGACCCCTACGCCGCCCGGACCCGCTCCCACATACACGCCCTGGGCAAGGGCGGGAGTGGCGACGGCCAAGCCGCCTGCTGCGAAAACCGCAAACAGTAACTTCTTCATGGGCAGTCCTCTCTCATTGAATACCCGCCCGCCTCGCCGAGAAAACGCGATCATGAATTTAATAGTTCCAAATTTATTGACGAACGAGCGTTCAATGAGGAACCATGCTTAAGGGCCGTGCACTGAAATCATATGGCCGCTGGCCGATCGCCGATTTTGCTGGTAGTCGCGGCGTACGCTCGACCTCGGCAAATGGCAGAAATATCTCCCTACGATTGAGGGATTGGCTGTTCGCGTCGGCATCGCGCGGCAAGCCCTCTACAACTGGGCTGGCCCTTAAAAGCGATCGCTATTTATTTTAAAAGACCGTACCGGGCTCACCGAGCGGCGTATCGAATACATCCAACCAACAGGCGACTGTCTGAAAATCAGATTGGATCGTCGCGACTCTTCAGCTCGCATGCGGCTCCAATGGACGCGAATAGCGGAATCTCAATTTCGCGGCGGCAGCTCTGATCGCCCATTGCCCCGCCACCGGTCCCAGGTCATGAACTCAATTCCAAGCAGGTCGTAGTCGACGCGCAGGTAGCCATCCCGACCTTTCCAGACTGCCTCTGGCATCACCGCACGCACCTCTTGCGCCATCACGCCGACATAAGTTGTGTGGTCGCGTCCCTGATAGCGGAAGCGGTAGATGCCAATGCCACTATCGAGCTGGCCGAGCCGGACGATGTCCTGCTTGAGACGGATATCGGAGCGTCGGCCGGCATGTGCGACGCGCCGCGTGCCGCCGCTTCTACCGCGGAAATTCCGAGCGCTGCGCGTGCGGTGTGTTGATCGAGACGCCGTTCGACGATGGCTGCTTGCTGCCCGAGCGCGGCTCGTCGCGCGCGCGTTCTTCGACCGCCCCGTGGAGGAACTCCGGGTCGTCATCCCGGAACGACCGAGGTTTTTCTTACCGGGCTGATTGTTCAGACTACCTCCTCCGGTGCGACTCTTGCCCGCTGCAGTCGAACTTGCGTTGTTGTGATTGGATGTGAGCGCTGCGGTCTTGCTGTTGGGCCCCGAAGTAGCCGGCGGTCGATTGTTATTGGCGAGGGTAGCCCTTTGCGATTGACATGGGTTGGACGGTCCGCCCTTGGGAATTGGTGCGGGGCCGCCAGAGCTCTTTGGCGGCGATCCACCCGTCTTTGGCGGCACACCAGTTGGAGCGCCGGGGTGTGTCCCGGTGCGTCCGGGGGTGCATGGATTTTTCGGCGGCATGCTCACTGGGCCGCCCGAGCCGCCGGAGCCTGATGGCTTGCCCCATGGCCGCGAGCCGTGGTCACCACCAGGGAGCGACCTCGCCGCCAAGCCACCGACCGGCGGCATCACGACCACAGGCGGAAGCACCGGCGTATAAGCCGGTGGGTCGGGAGGATTGGACGCTGCGGGGACGGCAGCCATGCGACCAGGACCGCCGCGTCGTGAAGCTGGTGGCGTATAGACGTCCGCCATGGCGGCAGAAGTTGGATTGCACACGTTCGGGGGCGGGTCGTTCTTCTTGGGCGGCGGCGGATCGTCGGTGCCCGGCGGTGTCTGCGGTGGGTCGTTTTTCTTCCGCGGTGGCGGCGGGTCGTCGGCCGGCGGTCCCAGTACGATCACGATGGGCGGATCCGGGTTCGGAATTACGTCCGGCGGCAACTCGACCTTCGGTCCTGAAGGATTGCTGGTAGGCACAGGCCAACCGCCGGGAGGTGCCCCCGGTATGCTAGGTGGGCGTCCTCCGCCTCCACCGCTGGGTTCCGATGGCGGCTCCGTTGTTCGATTGGAGGCCGGCGTCGCCGGCGGAGTATTGTCGGCCTGTGGCGGCGGTGCGTTGCAGATCGGCGCACATTGCGGTGTGCACGCCGCGCTTGCCGCGACGGAAGAGCTGTCATACTGCGAGGCGAAGCCCGTACCTCCTCCAATGAGTCCGACCGCAACGCAAGTTTTCCAGGCTACGCCGGAACCCACCGGACCACCGAAATAGAAGCCGGCTGCCGACGCAATTGCGGATCCTATGCCCCATACGCAAGTCTGGCCACCAAGTTGCCGGTTGACCTTGTTGTCCGCCCAAAACTTGTTGATGCAAGCCGACATGCATTCTTGGCACTTGTCCGCCCAAGCGACCGACATCATCATAATTGTGAGTAAGGCGGTTGCAGCGAGAGTTCGGGCTTTCATAAGTTTGCTCCGAGAAGATCGTTCATGTGCAGCGCTATTGCACATAGCCGTGTTGGCGCAAGATCGTGTTGAAGGCTTGACTCAGCCGGTCTTGAAGAACTGGCAAATCCGGCAACGTCATGCCGGCAAGCTCCGCCGTGATGCGGGGACCTGCACGCAACATCTTGGCGCCGATTGGCGAGCGATAGAATGCCGTTAAGCTGCGCAGTTCGTCAGCCGTAAAGTAGCGAGCATAGATTTCGGGTGCATCAGCAAGCGTCTGACGGGCATTCGCAATTTGTTGCCGCTCGAATTCGCGACGCATCTCACCGAGCGTATTCGGGTCGATTCTCGGATGCTTCGCGCGTAGACCCTGCACCATGGCTGGCCACATCTGAATGGTCATTTGGGCAGCAAACTCACGGGTGATGTTGTCTCCCATGAGAGACACCATCTCTCGTGCCGCCTGCAGAGAATCCGAAGCTGGCGAAGGGTCGGTATCAGGCGATGCACTCTGGGCACGCGCCGGCGTGATTTCGAAGACGGTTGCAAGGATTAACGCCAAAAAAAATAAAGCTCGAACCATGTGCCCCCCAAAACAAACGCGGGTCTTCCTTTCCAGCACAGTGGGATCCGAAGCTTGGAATTCACGTGACTTGAAGTCGCGGC
>JADMIO010606975.1_pt1 | contig 65613 bp, 55 predicted proteins | sample 8958161 | NCBI WGS metagenome assembly JADMIO01 (sample SAMN16585339, study PRJNA669376) | soil metagenome | isolation source: Crop rotation soil | place: USA: Cullars Rotation, Alabama | collected 2011
GCCGCGACTTCAAGTCACGTGAATTCCAAGCTTCGGATCCCACTGTGCTGGAAAGATACCGGCGAGGTATCAGCAGCGGTGTCGATGAACGCGCCGGTTGTCTCGTCGTAACGATGCACGCTGCCAGTCACGACCGAGCCCACTAGAAGGCCAGCGCGTACGGGCGCAGGCATGACTAGCATCAGCAGCATCATCCATGCGACGGCGCAACCGCTGAGTGAGAGTCGACCGATATCCCCTGACCTCATGGCCCCTCCGTTGCTGCAAATATACCACACGGCCGGCGAGGCGTAATTCCCGTCAATTGTTAGAGGGGTGCGGCGCCGGGCGCCAGAATGGTGGGCGGGTGATGGCGCGGCGCAGGCGAGTGTCAGAGGTGGCATCACCCGGCCACCGGTCAACAGAACGGGGCTCTTCTATTCCCGATGACTCCCACGTGGTAATGCGCCTTCCGAATCTTCCGACACGTCTGGCGCCGGACGATCTTGCCGTCTCGTGTCTTATCAGGGTAAACGGCCTCATCGAGCAGAGATTATTAGTCCCCGCAACCAAGCCCGCTGCTGTGAAATCTGGTAGGTGCTGCGCCGTCTTTCATTACATGCCTAAGCATTCTGAATCGCTGGAGCGGCGTATCCTGATGTCCGTCACGCTCGGTCAATTCGACATCCTCCTGATCGAGGGAACTCCGCAAGCGGATGTCTGCAACGTCAAGGTGCTCGACGCCAATTCCAACCAGATCGAAGTCAACCTTAACGGCGAAAAGTCAACCTGGTCGCTGAAGCAGCAGTTTGGCGGCATCGACTTCGCCGGTGGCGGCGGCGATGACTTCTTCAAGATCGATGATTCCATCGGCCCGTTCGTCCGGCCGGCCAGCGGAACCGACCATCTCATCGCCGTCACCATCTTCCTCCACGGCGGCGCGGGCAACGACACCCTCTATGGCAACACCGGCTGGGACTCGATCGACGGCGCTGAGGGCGACGACGTCCTCGATGGCGGCGACGGCAATGACAACATCGGCGGCGGCGAAGGCAACGATTTTCTCACCGGCGCCGATGGCGCCGACCGCATGAATGGCGACGCGGGCAATGACGTGCTCCGTGGCGGCGGATCGCAGGACAATCTTCACGGCGGCGACGGCAACGATCGCCTCTACGGTATGAAAAGCAATGACAAACTCTTCGGTGACGCCGGCACCGATCGACTGTACGGCGACGTCGGCGCCGATGCGCTTGACGGCGGCGCTAACCGGGATCTCTGCTTCGGCGAAGACGGCGACGACAGCGTCAACGGCGGCAGCGGAAATGATCTCGTTTCCGGCGCAAGCGGCGATGACTCTCTCATCGGCGGACTGGGCAACGATGAGGTCAATGGCGGCCCCGGCAATGATGTATTCACCGTGGGTGGGTTCGTCGCGGGGCTAGATCATGGCCGCGACACCATCATCTGCGGCACTGGAAACGATATCGTCGACGCAACCGACTGCGCCGCGGCCACCATCAAGGGCGACGACGGCAATGACTCGATCCTCGGCTCGACGGGCGACGACATTCTTCTCGGCGGCGTGGGCCGCGATACGCTCACAGGCAACGGCGGTACTGACGTCATCGATTACGGCCTTGGGAGCATATAGGCGCTCTGACTGGTGCATGGAATCCATGAAAGCCTTTGGCGCCGCATAACGCATTGCCCTCGAGCGGCCGTCGGCGGCGCACGGCGACGCTCGACCACGCATGAATTTTACCGCCGGCGCGGTCCGCTCAAGGGGTGGGTTATCCCGCCGATTTCGGCTTGCTGTTAATGGCGCCGATGGTGGTGATCTGGTCGTCGCAACGGCTGGTTATGTCATGGCTTGCCGAGTGACCAAACTCCAGAGATGGGACCTGACGCCAACACCGATACACCGCTGACCAGCGATCGTGTGACCGTTACCTTCTGGTTACTTGCAATATAGGTGGTCGACGTCCCGTCTTTGCCTTGGACAAGCTCGGGCTTTGCCGACTTCGGATCAAGTCCGAACGCGCGAATGATCTCAGCATCATTCATCTGCGCGTTTAGCCGAGGAGCGTCGGCAGCCGGCTTGGTCGCGGGCGACGCGGGCGTGCTTGTGGTAACCGGACCGCGATGCTCGCAGGCCGTGGCAACGCACATCGGGAGCAGGATCATTAGGATCTTGAAACGCGTCGACGCCATGACATAACCATTATTACGTTGACCAGCCGGTTAATATAACACGGCAAGCAGTCAGCAAAACATGGTAGGCAGAGGGTCGGGGATGTGGGGCGCTGGCTTGTACTAATACCATGCGCGCAATTTGTCGGAGATAGCGAAACAGCGGTGAGCCCGTTGTCGTCATTCGAGCAAGGAGGCTCCGATTGTGACCCGATTCGAAACCCTTGAACCTCGCCGGCTGTTTTCGACCGTCCAGCTTAACGGCTCAACGCTTGAGATCACCGGAACGGTGGCTGATGACTTCATCGACGTGTCGTTCGATGAGGTAACGCTGCAGGTCAAGGTCGTCACTTTCGGGGACGCGGACCAGACGTTCGACCCCAATGGCATCGATTTCATCTCGGTACACGCTGGCGCGGGGAACGACTACGTGAGCATTGCCATCCTTGGAGTAAGTGTTCCCACCACCGTCTCAGGCGGGGATGGTAATGACGTCCTGCTTGGAGGAGGCGGGAACGACTCGATTTCCGGCAACGCCGGACGAGATACCCTCCTCGGCGGGTTCGGGAGCGACCGCCTTGCCGGCAACGGCGGGCGCGATCGCATCGGCGCCGACACGGGCAATGATATCGTCTTCGGTGGCGCCGGGGGCGACTGGATCTTCGCGACTAATGACAACGACGTCATCAAAGGCGAGGGCGGCGACGACATCATCAGCAGCATTGTCGGGGTGACCACCATCAGCGGCGGCGACGGCGACGACACCATCTACGCCGACGACGGATTCATCGACTCGGTCTTCGGGGACGCCGGCACTGATTCAGCCCGGACCGACGCCAACGACATTCTCTCCTCCGTCGAGACCACCCTTCCGGCTTGACACGTCAAGCTCCGGGCACCGCAGTCCTGCCCGATCACCCTCTCCCACGTCGTGATGCGCCTGCCGCACCTTCCACACGCCCGACGCCGCACGATCTTGCCGTCTCGCGCCGCGCGTGTGTACACGACGCGGAATCGCTGAGGTCCGCAATGGGGGCACATCAGACCTCGGGATCGCCCGGCTTCCGACGTCATTGCGACGCCGCCTTCGCCCGCACTGTTCGCCCGGCGGTCGCTTTGATCCGCTCTGCCTTCCGACCCGTGAACCGTTCCCACCGCTGAATGGCCTGATCGCAATAGTTCGGGCTGATCTCGATGCCGTAGCACTTCCGCCCCAGCTGCTCCGCAGCGATGAGCGTCGTGCCCGACCCAAGAAATGGGTCGTACACGTCATCACCCTTCCCGCCGTGGTTGCGGATCGGACGACGCATGCACTCCACTGGCTTTTGCGTGCCGTGGGTGGTGATGCCGGTTCCATCCTTCTGCGCGATGTCCCAGACGGTGGATTGTGTCCGATCCCCGAGCCACTTGGCCGAACCGCCAGCGCGGACGGCGTACCACGCTGGCTCGTGCTGCCAGTGGTAATGCCCGCGACCGATCACGAAGCGCGGCTTGCGCCAGATGATCTGCGTGCGAATGTCCAGGCCAGCGGACTTCAGGTTCACCACCAGGTCCGCGGCGAAGCGCCCAGCGTGCCAGACGTAAGCGACGTGGCCCGGGAATAGCTTGTAAGCATCCGTCCAGTCGATGCGGTCATCGTTTTTCACTTTGCCGATTCGCGGGCTGTGGTTCAGCCCCTCGCGGTGACGCCACTTCGGATCGTACTCAACACCGTAAGGCGGATCGGTCACCATGAGAAACGGCGTGGCGCCATCGAGCAGATGCGCGACGTCGTCAGCGTTCGTTGAATCCCCGCAGAGGACGCGGTGCTCATCGAGCAGCCAGATGTCCCCTGGCTTGGTGATTGCGTTCTCCGGGACAGCAGGAACATCGTCCGGATCGGTTAACCCCGGCTTCTCGTCGCTCATCAATCGCGCGAGCTCTTCAGCATCGAAGCCGAGCAAGCCGAGGTCGTAATTCGCCTCCTGCAACGCGGCCAGTTCAATGGGCAGTAGAAGCTTATCCCACTCAGCGATCTCGCCGGTGGCGTTATCTGCGATCCGATAAGCCCGCACCTGCTCTGGCGTCAGATCCGTGGCGATGTGGACCGGAACTTTCTGGAGACCAAGCTTGCTCGCCGCCTTGAGCCTTGTGTGGCCAACGACGATCACGCTCTCGGCATCTACGACGATCGGCTGGCGGAAGCCGTACTCCTTCAGCGACGCAGCGACGGCATCGACCGCGTCATCGTTGATGCGCGGGTTGCCGGGGTACGGCTTCACCCTATCGATCGGCCAAAGTTCAACCTTCACAGCGACCTCCTATAGATGTCTGCCACTGGGGCACCCCCGCGCCAGTCGCGACGTGGCGCGTTGGGGCGGAGACGGGGAAGATCCCCGCACCTGCGGCGCAGGAGGGGACGTGGGGCAACACACGGCCGACGATGACAAGCGTGACGGAGTACCGCCTAGGCATCCGACACCACCTCCGCGCTGACAGAACCTCCATGTAGAGAGTTCTGCGCCGACGAAACGTCGCCTGCGGCGCTGGGTTCGGGGGTTTTGCCAATGTCGGCGCGTAGCGGGACAAGCACGAAGTACTTCTGCGGCCGACCTCCAGCTGAGGAGGGTTCAGGATGTTCCCATCGCCCGAGCTTGAGGCCAACCAGCTCATTCAATGCGGTTTCGGCCGCCTCGGTATCGACATAGGCACGACAGCTTCGGGTAAGTTCGCGCGGGCTGAGCCTCCCGCCTCTGCTCTCGATCAGTTCAATGAGCCTGACCCGGGTCCGATCCTCATCGCTGGTCCCCATATCCGCGTACACGCGCTTCGCCTCATGCCCGAACCACCTCGCCAGTTTGATTCCCGCTGAGATGCTCGTGTGATCAACGAAGAAGGAGCTAGGCGCCTTGTCACCGCCCGTGGCGCAGCGTACGAGATGGATCACGAGCGCTAACCTCGCCCCGTAGCCCTCAAGTTTGCTCCAAGCCGCCTCCAGCCGGTCGTCGCCAAGCGTCGCCTGCTCGACGCCATGCTCGTCAACGAAGCGGATGAACGCTTCTTGGGCTTCGGGTGAAAGCGGCAACTCGATTGGTTTGCCGTCGCGATCAAACGCAAGGGAGGCGAGGCTGGCATAGATTTCGGCGACTCGGTCCTGCGTGTGAGGCTGTACCTGCTGGTCGTTCCACTCCCTCCGCCGAGCGGGTGGCATGGCGAAGAGGGTTCTGGCGACCATGCCGTTCTCGAACTGCTCCTTGCCGTAGCCACGGCGGATGACGCCGGGCTGGATGGTGCCGGTGATGCTCGCAGCGGCGCGGGGGACGTAGATCGTGCGACGCTCGGCGGTCTTTCGATCGACGATCAACATCCCGCCCCGGTGCAGTTCCAGCCATTGCGAGCCGTCAGCGCCTTTGCCCCCCTTGTACTGGTTGAAGCTGCTGAGCCACCCTGACAATTCATCACGCACGACACCGAGCCCGCGTGGATTCTCCTCCAGAATCATGGCAAGCGCTTCGATCGTCGTGTCGTTGACGATCAGCCGCCCCAATGTGGGGCTTCTCGGGTTCGGGCGGCGGTTCACCGCCATTTTGCTTGTAGTCCGCCAGGGCCTGTTTGTGCTCAAGCAGCTGTTGCTTGTACTCGGTCATGGCGGCGCGGTGCTGCTCAATCAACTTGCTCTGCATGTCGTGCAGTGGGCGCAGGGCGGCATAAAAACCTGGGCTCTTGCGCTGGCCCGAGGAGGCGACGATGACCGCCCAGAGAATGGGGAACTCCAGCCAGTCCCATTTGAGCCGGATACGACGGGTGGTGCCGATGGCGATGGCCATGCCCACCAGTAACGGCAGCGCGATGAACGACTCATCGCACCCAATGGCAGCGGCGGCTTCGCGAACGAAGCAGGCCAGCGGATAGGGAAGCACATCGGTGGGGAACGGTTGATAGGGTTCAGCACGAAGCCTTCGCAGCGTGTTGCCCTTGAGCGCCGACATTGGCAAAACCCCCTCTGCCGCAGCATCAGACGAGGTTTTGTCAGCGCGAGGACCCTTGTGAGAGGGGTTTCGTCGGCGCGGGGACGCAGTGAATTCGAGGCCCATCGCTTGTGCCGCAGCCTTCACAGCCGCGGCGACGTCGCCGCCGTGCTGGAGGATGCAGTACACATCAAAGGCATCATGCACGCCGATGGAGGTCCTGATCTTCCCGTCGTTCAGCTCGTCGTTGCTGGAGAAGTGGCAGCTGCGGCCGTCCTTCACGCTGACCGAGGCGCTCTTGCCACCGGGACGAACGAACCGATCACCGCACCGGGTATAGCCGTGGCTCTCCAACAGACCTTCGATCGGGTGCGCCTGATTGAACTGCTGAATGACCGAACCCGAGCCATTCCGGCTCGCATGGGCGCGGCGCTGATGCGCTTGATGCGCTTCGCTTTCGATGCGTTCCCGCTCCTTGCGCGTGTAGGGGCATTCATCCAGCTTCCGTGCCGCCGCGAGCATGGCATCAGCGCGGGCTTGCGAGATCATGGGAATCTGGGTCAGGTCCCCACGGATCATCGAGTAGTGGTTGCCGTTGGGATGAAGACTCGGCGGGACAACGGCGTATCCCCCTTCACCGCGGGTCTCGATGCCGATGGTGCGACCGCTCTCCTCGCTCTCGCACTCAACCCATGCAAGCTTGACGCTGTCGCCAGGGTCAGGGCAGCGGCAAAACATCTGATAGCCGCCGCTTCCTGTTCGCTGCAGGGGCAGGCCGTCTGCCAGCTCCCCAACCAACTCGAGCCAGGCGTGATAGAGCCGCTCCACATCGAAGTCAAAAACCAGGATTGAGCCCGATATGGCGCCTGCCACGATCGCGAAGCTCTTCGCCCTCCCACGGTCGAACCAGTCGCGAGCGATCACCTCGTCAACGATTTTGTGCTGGTAGGGTTCCCACACCGGCTTCCCGGTTTCGTCGCGCGGCAGGAGGCGGTTGAGCGGCTTCTTCGTTTCGTGATTGATCGGAAGGATGCTGATCCCAGCCGCGCGCAATGCGAGTGCCGGAGTGGTGATGTCGATTGGGTCAGCGATCTGCGTCATGTCGGAGACTTCCGCAACTACGGGGTGATCTTCTTGAACAACGCACGCTGTCTGGACCACAACGGCTCAGCAGCGATGGGACGAACTTGCCATTCCTTCAGCGGGTCGTGCCCCAACTCAACCGGGGGAAGAACCAAGATCTTCTCTTGGATGTCGGGCGCGAGATTGAGCAGATTCATGATCTGGGTCACCCTGGCACGGGTAACATGGCCAACCCGCGCCAGTTCCGCGTAGTCCTTCACCTCGCCCCGCCCCAACAGATCTTTGAAGCGGATCGCCAGCGCCATCAGCCGCGCGATGCGCGGGATGCGGCCCGTTCTGGGTGCGCGGACCGGCGAGTTGCGCTTCCACATCTCCAGCCGTCCGTCGTCGCCACGGAGGAATTGAACCGGACATGTAATCATCAGCATCGCATCAGTCGTCGGCTTTCTCATGCTGCTTCCTCGTGTTGATGTTCGTGTGCCAGGGCCTTGAGGCCCGTGGGGTGGAATGCGATCGAGATGGTCCCCTTCCTCCCGTCGTACTCGATCCGCTGGATGAGCAGTTGAATCACTCGCGCCTGTTCGCGCGGGGCGAGCTGTTCCCACAGGGGATCGAACTTCGCTAGCGCGGCAGCTACCTCGTCCCGGTCAATGCGCTCGCGCTCAAGCTGGAGGATCTGCTCGCGCAGCGCGGTGGCGCGGCGCTCGGCAACTTGCAACCGCTCGGTGATCTCGGCAAGCCGGTCCGGCTGGCCTACAAGCTTCTTGATGGCGGCATGGTGGCGAACCAGCTCGCGTTCCAGCGCCTTCTGCTCCGCCTCGGCGTCAGCGACCGCCTTGGCGTTCTGCTGGCGCATTTGCCGGAGCGTTCCTTCGAGTACAGCGGGGTCCCGCCCGATGCGCTTGATCTGGTCCACCACGAACTGCTCGATCCGCCCCGCCGGTACGGACTTGGTAGGGCACGTGGCCCACCCCCGCTTCTGGGCCTGCAGGCAGACGTAATAGCGATAGCGCTTGGAGCCCCCTGCCTTGGACGTATACGTGTGGATCATCGCGCAACGGCAACACGAGCACCCCAAGATGCCCTTCAGCAGTGCGCCATAGCGATTACGAACGGCAGCGCCAGCGGTGTTGCCGTTGCGGCCCAGGATCGCGGCGACGCGCTCAAACAGAGCCTTGTCCACAATCGCGGGGTGTTCCCCCGGATACGTCTGGTCATGGTGGACGACCAGCCCGAGGTAGGTTTTGTTCGTCAGCAGCTTGTACAGCGTTCCCTTGTGGAAAGGGTGTCCGCCCTTCTCCTCACCCTTCTTGGTGGTCCAAAGCTTGTTCGTCCATCCACGCTTGGCCAGTTCCTGCACGACGGGGATCAGGGCTTGGTGCTCGCGGTACAGTTCGAAGATCCGACAGACCCGATGCGCCTCGTCCTTGTTGACCACAAGCTTGGCGCCAGCGGGAGAGGAGAGGATGTCGTAGCCGAGGAGTGGCCTGCCACCGGCGAACTTTCCCTTCTTCCGCGCCGCCGCGATCTTGTCCCGCGTACGCTCGGAGATGATCTCTCGCTCGAACTGGGCAAAGGAAAGCAGGATGTTCAGCGTTAGCCTGCCCATGCTGTTCGTCGTGTTAAAGGCTTGGGTCACGCTGACGAACGAGACATTGCGGGCATCGAACACCTGCATGATGCGGGCGAAGTCCATCAGCGAGCGCGATAGGCGGTCGACCTTGTAGACGACGACGCAATCGACCTTTCCGGCATCAATGTCCCCGAGCAGGCGCTTCAGCGCTGGACGCTCGATGTTGCCACCGCTGAACCCGCCGTCGTCGTACTTCTCTGGGAGGCAGACCCATCCCTCGTGCTTCTGCGAAGCGATGTACGCCTCGGCACTTTCCCGCTGCGCGTCGAGGCTGTTGAACTCCTGCGCCAGCCCCTCTTCTGTTGATTTGCGCGTGTACACGGCGACGCGCACCCGCTTCACTTCTACTGGCTTCACGTTCTTGCCCGTGCTCATTTGGCGCCTCGCTTGTTCTCGGTGAGCCCGAAGAAGAGCAGGCCATTCCAGTGGGAGCCGGTGACGACCTTGGCGACGGCAGAGAGGGATCGATAAACCTGGCCGTCGTAGTCGAATCCGTTGGGGAGGACCTTTACCTCGATCTGGCGACCACGGTACTTGCGGGTCAGCATCGTGCCGGGGATGGGAAGGCGGTCGTGGGTGGTCTTAGGCGTGGCCAGCGTGACCGTTCGCGACTCGCCGTTCACAGACGCCTTGGGTGGTCGGGGGATCGTCAACCTGATATCGGCATCGCGCGCCAGCTCCTGGGCACGGCGGCGGGCCCGTTCGGACAGGCCCCCTTCCGCCAGTGATTGAATCCGCCACGCGACCCTCTTGAAGAGGAAGTCCTTGTTGCCCGCTCGGGTGGGTTCTCCGAAGACTTCCAGGTACTTCTCCCGCATCTGCGCCACCGTCATGCGCTTCAGCGCCGCGAGGGTTTGCTCGATCTTCTTTGTGCCCGTCTTCATGTCTCAACTCCTTCTGCGCTCTCGGGTTGCGTTAACCCCACGGGCACATGAACGCTCGTTTTGGAGGAGACATCAAGTCGTGCTGGGAAGAATTCTTCCGGCGGCAACTGGGCGCGAAACGCAAGCGCCCGGCGTGCGCCTGTCGCTAAAATCTCGCTCAGGGCACGAAGTCGGTGTTCGGATGTCAGGATCTGGCGATCGCGATCAAGAGAGGGGGACAGATTCTCGGGTCGTCTTTGCACGACGGGAGACCCTATGCCAAATCAGCGCGCGAATTGTTGCGAACAACCTTCCCGAACGTTGATTGCAACGTTGCAGCATTCAAACACCGATGATGCCTCGGTTTTTCGGCGTTTTGGGACGTGGAATCCGGTAGCCGCACCCCCGGTCGTTCTCAATTGCCCGCGGTGGACCGCCGGCCTCGCGAAAAGCTGAGTTAATACGGCTGATGATCGGACGCACATCCTCCTCTGCGGTATCGACCTGACTGTCTGGATGGATGATTCGTCCCATGGCCTCGCTGATAGCAGCATAGCTGACGGTGTTTCCACGATTTTCCACCAAGACCATCGCTATGTTTCGCATGGCGCCCTCGGATAACTTAACTACCCGTCCGTTCACCAACACCGTTCCTCTGCTCCGGTTGCAGCGGAAGTAGTAGCGTGGTGGCTCCGATTCAACTTTGCATTCGGTTGGATCCACCCTTCCCGAGCCAGATGCCGCCATGGGCGTCGTAGCCCCATCTGCGTCCCCACCGATCCACCCAAGGACGGGTAGCACAGTGCATCGACGCGGTCGGCATTCGTTTTCAAATGCATCGGACTGGACGTGTTCTTCGATGCTGCGGAGCAGCGTCAATATCCGTCGATGCTCTTCAAGGCGGGGAACCTGAGCAATATCTCCGTCCGCGCAGTGCACTAGGATCACGCACTTGTTCACGTCTCCAGTGTCGATATCGGTCACTTCGATATATCCGAAGTCGCTCGTAAAGGGCTGCCCGATCTGGGCGCGTACGGGGGATGGTTCATGGCCCAGCAAGCCGAAGAAGACTTCCACTTGATTGATGCGCCGCAGCAGCGGTTCCAGATTCAGTTCCCAAATCTCCGCGGCATCGCCACCGTCAAACGCATCGCCGTGGAGCACCGCACGATACGTTTTGGTTCCATCTGCGTTCTGCTCCATCAACATTTCGACGGAGGGAAGTGTCTCAAGTAGCTCTATCGTCTGGCGAAGCTCCTCCATCAGCTGCAGCCGATTAGGCTCAACCGCTCGGGCACGATTTTCTACCGACCCGTCTACTAGGCGCTCCGCAGCCAGGACGGCGTCGCCTCGAATTCCTTGAACGTCTCGACGAGCTTTCGATATGAGGTCCGCAAAATTATCCCCGGGTTCACTTTTGCGCAGCGAATGCAGCGTAATCGTGGCATGATCGCCAAGCGCCGCGATCGTATCCTGGACCTGAAAGTATTTTTCGTTACGCACCGATCGCGGCGTATTGAAGTCCTGGATTGCCAGGGCGTACGCCTCGATTGCGTTGGCCGCGTTGCCGCACCGGATGACCAAGGTGGGCATCGGCGACGGAGACATGTTGTTCTCTGGGTCCGCCGACGCCGCCGCCGTGCTTTCATTAAAGATTTCGGCGATAGAAATCGGCTGCCACGGTTCGAATTCATCGGGCGGCTTGTCGTCTTGGGGGTATACGCGCGCCGCCGCTCGCACCTCTTGGGTCATGATCCGATGGGTATCGCGTAAGATGTCCCGCTCATTCTCAGCAGCTAGATCGCGACGGGCAATATCCCAGAACTTGTCGATATCCACGGCCGTTCGGTGCAAATGTCGCGGCTGCCCACCCCGCGTGCCCCATACGGTCCCAAAGACTCTTTCCGCATATTCCAGCGCCGCCTCGTGAGCACTCTCGCGGGGCATGCCCGTCGCATCGTAAATGGCGCGGGGCAACATTCGCATTTCTTCATGCGCGCTGCGGAAGAGCGTGCTCCAGGTTTTGAAGAGTTTCCTGGCTACGGGAAGATCTTCGCAAAGCTTTTGAACGACACGTGAAGCTTCAAATGCCCTGTCACCGACCTCCCACCGGTTGGGAAAGCCATTCGCGAGGCGCACGAGCTTCGTTGCCTGGACTAAGGCTTCGACGATGCGGGCGTGGGCCGCCGAGATTTCCCAATGAACAGTGGTAGACATCGCTTGGCTTTGCAATTGCGGATGTTATAACGAAGTTAGGGCTGGCTGTTAACTGGAATCCGCATAACGAGCGCCCACCATCTTGTTCGCTGCGCGACCGGTGGCTCGCTTGGCGTGAGCGGATTAGCGCGGTCCGGTCCCGCCGCAGTGGATTCGCTTTGCCGGGAGCGACAGCGTAATTCCGCATGCACTAGCATCTGTGCGCGATACCCCGGGTGATTCCAAGTATCACAAGGATCGCTGGGAGGACAATCAACACGAGTGGGAGCTGCGCGATCAGCCCCGCGATGATGGCGATTGCGAGCGGCTGGAGTAATGCGGAACCTTGGCCGATTCCAAGCGCCAGAGGAAGCAACGCCAGAATGGCCGCCACCGTCGTCATCACCACCGCGCGCATACGTTGAGAGCCGGCGGCGATCAACCGTTCTCGAACGCCGCCATCGTGCGGAAAGTCTGCATACTCTGAATAGAAGAAAATCGCGACTTCCGTCACGTTGCCGACGATCATCACCATTCCCATCAGTGATGAAACATTGAGCGCTGTGCCCGTCGCCCACAGGCCTACAAACACGCACCCCATGGTCAGAAAGGTGGTCAGGACAATGGCAATCGCGACTCGGAAACTCTCGTAGAGGAACAGAAGCAACACCAAGACTAGCGCCGTTCCAGCCGCCATCACCATCACCAAACCTCGAAAGGCGATCTGTTGTTGCTCGTACATTCCACCGAGCGTGTAGCGCACGCCGTCAGGTAGGAAGCCATGCCCATCAAGTACGTGGCGGACGTCGGCGATCGTTGAACCCAAGTCCCGATTGCTTCGCGCGGTCACCGAAACCACGCGCTTGAGGTCTTCCCTCGTGATTTCAGGCTCACCTGTAATAGTGCGCAAGGTGGCGATTCGCCTGAGCGGGAAAAGGTGTCCATCAGGTGCGCGAAGTTGAAGGTTCTCCACATCCCGCGTCGTACGGCGGTGTGCCTTCGCGATCCACACGCGCACGTCAACGAGCTTCTCACCCTGCTGCACCTGCGTTGTCACATCCCCTCTGAGCAGACCCCCCAGATCCTTGGTCACAGCGGCAGGATCGACGCCTTCCAACGAGGCCTTCACGCGGTCAATATCGATCGATAGTGAATCACCGGCAGGAACAATTCCATTTTCCACCTCTTTGAGCCCGTCGATCTTCTCGATGGCGGCGGCGGTCTTCTCCGCCGTTTCGTAGAGCAGTTTGTCGTCTTCGCAATAGAGATTCACGACGACATCCTGCGGCCTGCCGGTGATGTCGCCGATGATATCCTCCATAAGCTGTGGCAGCTCTAGGACTTCGAAATGGACCGTTTTGTTGATCTCTGTCTCGACGTCATCCATGACCTCGTGAATGTCGCGACGAGGGTGAGGCTTGAGGCGAACAAAGAAATCGCCGCTATCCGGTTCGCTGAAGTCGCCGCCCATCGCAAAGCCGGTTCGTCGTGAGTAAGTTTGCACCTCTGGCGTCCGCCGAAGTATCTGCTCGACCTGACGAAGCATGCGATCTGTTTCGGTTAGCGATGTGCCCGGCTTGGTTCGGTAGTCAATGATGAAGCCCCCTTCGTCCATCGACGGCATGAACTCAGAGGGAAGGTGATTGAAACAGACATACCCAAGAGTGAGGACTGGAACGACGATGATCGCGACAAGCCAGGGCCGGTCGAGCATCGGCCGCATGATTGCAGGATAGATACGGTGCCTGGGCGGCGGTTCATCCTGGATCTGTTCGATCTGCCGTCCCCGAAGGAACCGCGCCGCAAGGATCGGAATCACCAGCCACGCGACGAAGAAGGAGATCACGAGGCTTGACGCCATCGACAGCGACAATGCAGCGAAGAACGCGCCCGCGACGCCGATCATAAACGCGGGCGGGATGTGGATCACGATCGTGGAGAGGGAGGAACCGATCAGGGGCTTGCGAAATTCTTCCGCTGCCGCAAGCACGCCGACGCGCCATTGAGCGCGCCGCACGATGTGCTCGCACATGACGATGGCATCATCGATGATCAGCCCCACGGCAGCCGCCATTCCTCCCAGTGTCATGATATTGAAGCTTTGGCCCAGCAAACGAAGCAGCAGTGCGGTGATGGCGAGTACAAGTGGAACAGTAAGAGCCGCGACGAGCGTGATTCGCCAATTCCGCAGGAAGAGCAGCAGCACGAGCGCTGCCAGTATCACTCCGATGAGAACCGACTCGCGAACGCTATGCGCAGAGGCGGAAATCAGGTCGCTCTGGTCGTACCAGTTGTTCATTCGAATTTCTGGCTGTCGCTTTTGCTCGGCATCGAGGAGTACGCGGATTCGCTCGGCAATGGCAACTGTGTTGGCGCCGGGTTGCTGATAAACATCGATCAGCACCGCGTTCTTTCCTTCTGCGGTGGCGAGGGTGAATTGCGGCGAAGCGTCGCGCGCAATGCTGGCGACATCGGAGAGGCGAACCACACCCGATACGCCGCCGCGTAATACCGTTTCGCCAATCTCGTCGATACTCTTAAACCGCGTGTTGGTCACGACCAGATAAAGCTTGAAATGATCTTCGAGCTGCCCGACGGCGGTTTGCACGTTGGCGGCGGCAAGGGCCGCCGATACATCCGACGGGCTGAGTGATAATGCTGCCAGCTTCGCGGGGTCTACCGTCACGCGGTACTCTTCGATCGCGCCACCCTGCACGTCAATGTTCGCCACGCCTGGCACCGCACCTAACAGGGGTCGCAGTTCATATTGAGCCAGATCCCGTAACTCACGTAGCGATTTCGAATCGGATGTCAGGCTGTAAGAGATCGTCGAGAACAGCGTCGGGTCCATCTGCCGGACTTCGACGGTTGTGCCCGGCGGGAGGGTACCCAGCAATTTATTTGACTGCGCGTCCGCCTGGAGCCTCGCGCTGATCATGTCCTCGCCCCAGTCGAAGGTCAGCCAGATCTCCGAAGCGCCGCGGCTGCTCTTGGATTGCACGTTGCGCACGCCGGGAATTCCGCGTAGCGCTTCCTCCATTGGGCGGGTCACTTCCATTGCCATGCGTTCGGCGGGGCGCTCGCCGGCTTCAATATTCACACGGATGCGCGGGAAGTTAACGCGGGGAAAGAGCGACACAGGCAGCGCGATCGCCGCCATTACACCGCTCACCACGAGAATGCACACCAAGAAGAGGATCGACCGCGCATGCCGGTCGGCCCAAGCCGCAACGCTCTTCACGGCGCAGCCTCCGGCTTTGCGTCCGTTTGATGCGTTGCCGGCTGCGTTGATGCGGTCACTTCGACTTCGCTGCCGTCTTCGAGCAGATAATTTCCCCCTACAACGACCGGATCGCCCGCTTTTAAGTCGTCGGCGATGACCTGCACGAGTTGATCCGTTTCGATGCCTCGCTTCACCGCGTGGGCCGCAGCGTGATGATCCTTTACCGTGAAGAGCGTGAAACTCCCCTCGTCGTTCGGCAAGACCGCATCTCGCGGTACAACGAGCCCCTCGACCTCCGGCCCGCTCAATGTCGCAGTCACGAAACTATCAAGCAGCAGTCTCGCATCAGCTCGCAAAGTGACTCGAACTTCGGTTAATCGCGTCGACGGATCGACACGCTGGCCGATGATTCGAATCTTCCCCATGATCGGGTTGTCCACGTCGGGATTGTCAATAGTCTGCAACTCTACCGCGGTAGCGGGCTTGAGAACCGATGCAAGGGACGGTTCAACATTAAGACTCACCTCGATGCGATTCCCCGCCGCCAATTCAACCAGAGGTGTACCCGCGGGGACGATCTGTCCGTCCTGCACGTTGACCTTGCTGACGACGCCGTCGAACTCCGCGGCAATCTCCTGATGCTCCCCAACGTGACGTTCCACGAGACTGTCAAGCTTCAGCTTTGCCGACTGCGCCGCCTGCCGCGCCTGCGATAGTTCGAAATTCGTCGCCAAGTGGTCCGCAAACCTCTGTTCTACTTGTTTTAGATCGGCGGAGGTGGCAGCAACCACGTTCGTCGCTTCTTGCAACAGCACAAGCGCGTCCGGACTCCCCCCCGCCTTCACGAGCGGGGCGCCCTTTGCGACATGCTGTCCAGGCGTGACGATCACTCGCTCAACACGTGACTCGAACGGCAACGACACCGCGACCACGTCAGCCGCTTCGGCGACGACTGTGCCGTAGGCCTTCACCGTTTCGGCGATGCGAGAAACCCGTAGTGGCGCGGTCACCACCGGCACGACCGGCTTCACATCAGAGCTGGGCTGCGTCGCTGATTCCTCATCAGCAGCGTGGCCGACAGTCGCCTCGCGATGCGCGCCGCTCCAATAACCCCCCACCGCCGCAACGCCCGCGATGAGAGCGACCATTAGCCATTGCTTGACCGTCATCGCGGCTCCTCGGCGGCCTGGGTTGTTGACCTCGCACGTTCGCGCGTTAGGAACTGGCCGGACGCGATCTCCAGCGCAACCCAGTTCTGCATCAATTCCTGTTTCAGCTTTGCCACGTCCACTTTCTTCTGCAGCACCGCGTTGTGAGCCGAGTAGAGGCTGAGCGCATCCACGTCACCACGTTGCTGCGCCGATTCATAGGTTTTCATAAGCCGTTCCAGCGCCGGCAGCGATGCCTCGGCCGCCGCCAGTTGATCGTTGACCCCCTGGATGTTGACAACCGCTCTGGCAACATCAGACCTTGCTTCAAACACCCGGGTCGCGTACTCGTCAAACAGCTTTTGCCGTGTCGCGGTTTCGCTGGCGATGACGCCCTGATTGTGATCGAAGAGTGGGATATCGATGGTCGCGCCGAGGCCGATCGTTTTCACGTCGCTCGTATCACGGGCCGCGGTGAATCCGACATTGATCTTAGGAAACTGCCCAAGAATGGCCGCCCGAAGTGTCGCGTCCTCGCTTTCGTAGCCGCGCTTGAGCGCCAGCAGATCGAGCCGCCGCCCTTCAAGATCACCGATCAGGGCCGCAGTAGTGGGCGTAGCGATGCGACTGGGGAGCTCATCACGTCGCAGAATAAGTTTCGTATCTGCGGGCAACCCGACAGCCCGGTTCAAAGCGATCACCGCAACTCGCCGGTCGACGTCAGCGGTGATGACCATCTGATGAGTATCCACTGCCGCGGCCGCAGCCCCGGCCAGATCGGTCATCGTTTTTTCGTGTGCATCGACGGCGCGCCGCAGCAATTCGAGTGCGGCAGTAATCTGCTTCTCGAGCTCGCGCAATCCCTCAAGTTGCTCGTTCAATGCCAACACGTCGTAAGCCGCGATCTTCGCGGCTTGAGCCGTCTGCCATTCCTTCCAGGCAATCTGGAGATCGACGCTGGCCACGTTCGCGGCTGCCGCACGCCGGCGTTCGTCCCGCCCGATCAGCGCCGTTACTTCCCAATCGAGGCCCAGGTTGTAGGCCGTAGAGTCATCCGGCGGTGACGAGTGGTACGGAAACTCAAGGCCTGCGCTGAGCTGTGGATTCGGGAGTAATTCCGCTTGGAGAAGCTGCGCCCTAACAATGCGGCGCTGGTCGCGCGCAGCGCGCAGCTCTGGATGAACAACTACGGCCAAGACTGCGATCTGCTCTGGAGAGAGCGGCTGCCGCGGGTCGATCTCCATCGGCTTCAGCAGCGGATGATGAATCTGATCTGCGGCGACGCGAATCGTGTCCGCTGCGGGAACCGTAAGCTGGTGCTCCACCGCTGACGCCGTCAACGGTTGCGCGTGGTAGCGCTGACAGCCGGCGCAAGCCGCCGCGAAGCTTGTCAAGATTAGGAACCGACGTGATCGCCTCACAAAAGCCGACTCGCCAGTAATATGCCCGAGACACCTTGAAGGTCTAACTGATTCCGTCGCTTCAAATCGAACCGCATGCGTTGCCTCCGCCGGCAAGATCCGGACTCATCGGTGATAAAAAGCACCTTAAGCGCAGGAACATGACGGTTTGGTGATGGTTCGATGATGCACGTGTTCTGTGGCAGGGCCTCCAGCTGAAAGGACGACGTGCGTGGCTAAATCATTACGATTTCACAGACTTGCTGACTGCCATCCAATATGAGCTTGGCGTGCTATCGAATTGGTTATGAAGAGTGTCTTGACCGGACTCCGATCGAGACGATGTTGTTAACTGGCGCTCTGAGCAAGACAGAGAAGAAGAGAGGATCTTGCCGATCTCCGTACGCGGGGGCTGAGACTGGCGTGCGCACGGCGCTCTCTCTGTAACGCGAGAGCTGTCAGCACCGTGCCCCGAAGTCAAAAAAGCTCGCCGAAATACAAAGAACCCCGAACGAAACTCGCTCGGGGTTCTCTGTTAACTGGACGGTTACGCTGTTCCGTAACCGCGTGATCGACTCCCCGTTCGAAACACTCTTCATAACCATTCTCTCACCGCGCTCTCACAACGATGCGGCTGAATGCGTTCGAGAGAAACTTCCAACCCAATAAATGACTTGAGTTACGTCAAAACCGAGGGGTTAACAGGCGGGGCTTGGTGAGAGAAACAAGCGGAACGAGCCGCTCGCTCTCACATTCGATTAGGTGCCAAGTCGGCTGACGGGACCGCCTCCTGACTCATCGACGGACGGCGGGAGCGGCTGGGAGTGCTGCGTTGTTTTGGCTAAGTAATGACGTTGGATTCGTAGGTCAGAGTTCCAGTGACGACCTGCGTGAGCATCTTGCCGGCAAACATACCATTCGGCAGCTGCGAGATCCCCCGCCATCACGAACAGGTTGTTCACCGCCGACCGGCGGAAGCCCAGCGTACTGGCCTAGGTCGCTGTCGATCACACCGTCCTCGTGCAGCAAAGTCACCTCGCGATTCACGGCTCGACGGCGAGCGCCTCGGCGCTGCCGTCAGGGCACTTCACCGTCATAACCTGACCTGCCTCGCGGAAGTTGCCGGTGCCGATCCACTTCTCCTCCCCCGGGCGCTTGACCTCGCGGCCACCGGTGTAGGCACTCTGAATGGCGGCGAGATGCTTGGGCGGGCCAGCGGCTTTTCGGGCGGGATCCGCGTTGGCGGCCTCCTCGATCGCCTGCTTGGCGTCGGGCTTGAATCGTTCGAGATGATTGACGAAGACTTTCCCCTTGTCGCTGCGGAAGACGTACGCCCGCACCGCCTGCTTACCGTCTTTGTCGAAGGGAGGAAGTTTGGCGGCGGCGTCGGCAAACCATGTTTTGCCGTCATCGATCGTGAAGAACGCCTGCGATTGGCTCACGGGCGCACTGGCGCTTTTCAGCTGCGATCCGACGATCGCCAGGCCGGCCAGAAGCAACACGACGGCCACGACTATCGCTCGAATCGGCTTGTCGGAAAGCTTGGAGAGAAGATTCATAGCAGATCGCCGCGGAGTTGTCCCGATGCCGGTAAGAATCACACCGCTGCGCGCGTGTGTCTCAAAAGAGCGCCGGCATTGCGCGGGGTGCGCGCCACCGGCGCCGGGGGTTCTGTGCGTGCGCACGCCGCGTGATCACTGTCCCATGAACTTCATGTCCTGCTTCCGCATGTCGTCGAGGATGAAGTTCTTGAACTGAAGATCGCTCCCGCCAAGACCCGCGCGCTTCCACGTGAAGCTCCCGACGTGACCATCGGCGAAAAGAGCGTTCGCCTGCCGGTTGTTCAGGTGGCGGAAACGAATGTCGATCGCCGCCCCGCCGCTCTTGTGTGCGGCGAGCATGTCACTGGTCGTCGCGTAATCCTTGTTGAAGCCGGCGTCGGGACCCTTGGCATATGTCGTTTGCGCTTGCTCGAGTGTGGCCCAGTTCTGGCACCACGCTGTCCCATCGCCCTGGATCAGCCAGAGGTCCGCGTGTGAAGACCACGAGTTGGCCACTCCCAATCCATCGCCGAGTTGAACGGCGTCCGCGATCATGATCATCTCGGTTGCCCGGCGGATCTGTGAAATCTTGAAGGGCTTCTTCCCGTCATCCTGCGATCCGGGCTTGGCGTTCCCGGCCGTGTACGTCATGTCCGGATTAAGCGGGCCGGGCGCGAAACGAAACAGGTGCGGATGACAGCCGTAGGTCTGCACCTTTTGCCCGGAGTATCCCGCGACGGCGGCGGATTCGCCGGTAATCGTGTCCTTGTCCTTGTACATGGCCCAGATCCCACCGGGATCGTTCCCGGTATATTCACCGCTCGAGCCGCGCTTCATGTATGGCAGGATAAGCCAGGCCCAATCGGTCGCTCCTTCGCCGTTCGGGCTCGCCGTGCCATTCCAGTAATAGAGCGGCAAACTCAGTTTATTCGCTTGGGCGTACATCGAGATGCCCGTCCCCATTTGCCGGAGATTCGACATACACCAGACCGAGTTGGCCTGGGCGCGGGCCCGGCTGAGCGTGGGAATCAGGATGCCAATCAAGATTGCAATAATCCCGATCACGACCAGCAGTTCCACAAGGGTAAAGCCGATTCGCTTCCGCATGTGAGACTCCGCAGAAATGTGGAAAGGCTCGTAAGGCCCGGGCGTCGTCGTCACGTCAGTATAATACGGCATCTTCGCGGTCTCCCGGCGCTTTATCTTATCCGTGAGGGTCATTGATTTAGGGACGCAGCTGGCGCGGCGGAACGATTTAGGTCCGCCTGTTTGCCTACAGCAATCCCAGAGTTCCCAGCCCCCTGCATCAGCTCAAAACCCGGGGCGCTGTCCTGCCAACCCGCCGTCCGGGGGCTTGTCACGGTCACGTTGCTGAGGGTGGCCGAACCCATCGCGCCGGGAGCTTCGACGATACCGTGGCCAGCGCCGGCGATTCCGGGATTGACGATGCGAATCCGATCGAATGCCGCATCGCGCAGGACATGATCCTTCATCGAAATAAACTTGATTCCGTCAGTCGGGCTATCCGTGATTTCGACATCTTCGAATCGCAGCCCGGCGAGGTCGATCAGGTTAGCCACGGTGCCGATCGCTCCGTCATCACATCCGGCACGGGTCAGGTGGATTCGGCGATAGGTCGTCGTGCCGCGGAAGCCGAACTCCGTGGGGAACGTGGTGCTGGCGAAGAGGCCCGCGCCGTAGGGAATGTCGATCGCCTCGCAGTCCTCGACGCTATTCCCTTCGCCGCCGTAGATCGAAAAGGCTTGAGCGAGAAATGGGAGCTGCGCGGTGCAGTGGACGAAGCGATTCGATCCATGCGCGAGCGTCGATTTCGCGTAAACCGCCGGCCACATGGCGAAACAGTCATCGCCGGTGCCGCGGGCGGTGCAGTTGCGGACGAGGGTCTTCCGCATGCCGATGCAGAGGTTGATGCCGTCAGCGATGGTGTCTCGGAAGCGGCAACCCTCGACCACCAGCCCGTCGGAGTTAACGATCCACGCGCCGGTCTTGGTGTGCTCGACCCAGATGTTGCGGATGGTGGACCCGGTGCCGAACGATTCGCCGAGCCCGTCATTGGGCTCTGAGTCGTTGCGGTAGTTGAGCTTCCCGATGATCGAAAAATCTGCGAGCGTGACGTTGGAGCCGCTGCCGTACAGCGCGACGCGGTTCTCCGGCTTGTAGTCGTCCGCGCCGACCAGCAATGAATGCCACATCCCAGCCCCGCCGATGGCGACATCACTGACCTTGATGGCCCCCTTCACAACAAATCTGCCCGCTGGAATCCAGACGGATTTCTTCTGTTCCTTGGCCGCCGCGATCGCCGCGACAAATGCGGCTTGGTCATCGGATGAATCGTCCGCGGTAGCGCCAAATTCCGTCACGGCAAGCGAGTTTTCCGGCTTGGCCAATGGTCCGGGTACGAGTTCGAGGTCAACGAGATCGATCAGGTAGTCACCGGCGGTGTCGTCGGCATCCTTCTGCAGACGGATGACATCGCCGGCATGAATTGACCCCGGCATGAGCCGTACTTCGTCCCAGAAGTTCCGAGGTGAGCCGGAGGCGGGATTGTTGTTGAACGGGTAATCGCCGTAGAGGTAGGAGTACCGCGATGTCAGCGGGAGTTTCTTCCGCAGTTGACCATTGATGTACAGGCCGAGTGTTCCGTCGCTGCCGACGCCGTCGGCGGAATCAGGAATGGAGAAGCGGACGACGATGCCCTGCGCGTCACCCTTGGCGGGGAACTCCAAATACTCGCCGGTCTTGCCAAGGCGCACACAGCGCCGACCGCTGGCCTCGCGTGCCGGAGTGCGACCGGTGTAGTCCGGGCCCAGCACAGTGCCATTCGTGCTCGCCTGCTCTGCCTCGTACGTCGTCCAAGGCACCGACGCGCCTCGCTGCCCGGAACCCGCGTCCGTGCCCGCGCGGACGGGACGGACCATCGCGAACACCGCGACAATTCCTAGGATCAGCAGCAGTCGGGTCCGGGCGTTCATGCGTGCCTCAGTACACGTCCATATAACACTTATGTTATACTAACAGTTTCACTGGTTCGTGTCAATCAACTTTTGAGCGCTTTGTCCTCATTTGGCGGATGAAAACAGGTGGAAGCGAACCGCTTGAAATGGCATCCATGCGCGATCAGGGTTCCCTCGGATCACCTCAGCGGGTTCGTCGCCGGCGAACCAGCGAAACAGCGCTGGCCAAACAGAGTCCCAGCGCGGTCCCCGGTTCGGGGATCGCGGTCACGCCGGAGAATCCCGATGTGGTCCCCAGCGGCGTGCCCTGGTTGCCGATGTTGGCGTCGATCACCGTCGTGTAGTCGTCGATGTTCACCTTGCCGTCGTAGTTGAAGTCGCCGTTGCTCCAGCCGGTCAGACCCGCGGAGATTCCGCTGTCGATCTTGATGTAGTCATCGACGTTGATCTTGCCGTCCAGCGTGGCGTCTCCGCCATACGTGTACATCACCAGCGTATCGGTGCCGGTGATCGTCTGGCCGTTCCAAATGGCGGTGGCGGTGGCGGTGCTGGGTCGCACTTCGGAGGCGCGCGCCACGCCGAGGGTGGTGTAGGTACTTCCATTGGCGGAGCTCTGGCTGGTGACGATGCCGTTCCCGCTCCAGTTTCCGGTGCTGCGCCCGGACTGAATCAGACCCGTAATGCCGGTGTAGCCCGACCCGGTGATCGTGCCGACCCCAACGGGCGTGATGAGTCGATTGTCTTTCAGATCCAAGCGGCCGAGGACCGACAGGGCATCGGCGCGGAGCGTCTTGTTGTTGCCCGCGTTCAGGGTGGCGGTCGCGGTGGCGTTGACGGTAAGCCCGGCGACGTGATTGGAATTCCCAAACGCGATCGATCCGTTGCTCAGGACCGTGACCGTGGATTCGTACGAGACGGTTCCAGCGCCGGCCTGCGTGACGCTCACGCCGCTGTTGACCGTGACCGGATCGGACATTCGCAGCGTCGCAACGCCCGCGACGTTAATGTTCGTGTTGCTGGCGAATGTCGTTGGCAAATTGACTTTTTGATTGCCCTGAAGCACGTCGATCAGCGCTGCGCCGCTTGATTGCATTGTCAACGAGCCGGCACCGGCGATCGTGTAATTGTTCAAGCTGTTGAAACGGAGCGTGCCCACGGTGATGGCGGTGTCGCTGGTGACGGTCTCGTTGGCGTTCCCGGCCTTGGCAAACAACGCCGTGGCGCCGATGGCATTGGGTATTCCGTCGCCCCAGTTGGACGACGTGTTCCAGTCGCCAGAGGTGCCGATCCATCCCTGGGCGGCGACGACTTCGCTGAGCGCCAGGCAGTTCAAATATCCAGTGTCATCGTCGTTCCCGATGAAATCGACGTAAAGGATGTTGCTGGTCTGGGGCGAGATGTTGCTGAGCGTCAGTGTCGTGTCGCGGTTGTGCTTGTCCGCCTGGTTCGGATCCGGGTTTACCACGTTCAGCGAACCGGAGGCCACGAGCGTGGAATAGGTGTTGTCCGAATAGATCGAATACACCGTCGCTGGATCCGTGCTGTATTTGTGCGAGCCGAAGAACGTGAGGTTGTACTTCTTGGCAGGATCCAGCTGCTGGATCTCGAAGCGGCAGTGGATGGCGCCGCCGGGTGAATTGACATAATCGAAGCACGCGGCCTTCACGCCGAGGATCCCCAGCGCGGCCGCATCGATGTCGGTGGCAGCGATTTCCGCGGGCGTGGGCGGAATGGAGGTCACGCCCGCCGGTCCGTTGTAGCTGTCGGTGCCGACCGGCGTGCTGAAGCCGAAGTCGATGGTCGTGGGGGTGTTCGTGGTGTCAATCAGGTTCTGATAGAAGAGGCCGGTGCGGACGCTGTTCCAGTAGTTGCCGTTCTGATCCGGGTTGACAACCGATGCCCCGCGGAAGGAGTCGTTGTTTCCAAAATCAAACAGAACGGTGGAAGCGCGGGCGGCGCCGGAACCCGCGAGCCCCGCGGACCCGACCCCCGTCATCAGCGCCGCGACTTTCATCGCTGCCGGTGAGATTAGATCCTCTCGACGTCGCGCTGATTTGACGATGCGCTTCACTCCGCACCTCTCTCTTCCCAATAATCCAGGCTCCTGATTCGTCACGCGCGGGATTGAAATGACGATCGCCGCGTGCTTGAAGATTTAACCCACATAATCAGGACTGTCAAGGATATTTTAACACCTCTGTTATACTTTGTGCGCCTCCCCTGCAAGCGAAAAGAACCGTCACACGAGAGTGACGGTTCTTTGTCATTGCAAGTCAGGGTCGCGCGCTCATTATCGACGGCGGCGCCGGCGTGCGGCCAGCAGACCAACCAGGCCAAAAGCCGCCAGTCCGCTTGGCTCGGGGATGACTTCGGTGATGGACATGTCGTTGAGGTAGCCCAGTCCGCCCGCCGAACCAACAAACTGCACATAAAGGATGTTGCTCGCCTGAGGCGAAAGGTTGCTGATCGTGGCGAGCATGTCGCGATTGTGCAGGTTCGGGCTTCCGGGGGTCTGCACATTGAGGCTGGCTGACGCGACCAGGCCGGTGTAGGTGTTGTCGCTGTAGATCGAGTAGACCGTCGTGTCGTTGTCGCTGAACTTATGCGACCCGAAAAACGTCAGGTTGTACTTCTTCGTGGGGTCCAAGCCCTGAAGCTGGAACCGGGTTCGGTTGTCAGCTCCGCCCGGCGAAGCAGCAAAATCGATGGCCGCTTCCTTGATGCCGAGAATTCCCAGCGCGCTCGCATTGATGTCCGTGGCGGCGACTTCGGCGGGGGTGGGGTTCGGGAACGAAGTGACGCCGGCAGGCCCGTTGAAGCTGTCGGTCCCGACGGGCGTATCAAAGCCCAGTGCCATTGTCGTGGCCACATTGCTTGTATTGACCAGGGTTGGAATGAACGGGCCGGGAACGATGCTGTTCCAGTAATTACCGTTTGAATCGGGGGCCGGTACGCTGACTCCGCGGAAGGAAGAGTTGGAACCAAAATCGACGAGAACTACCGCCGCCTTGGCCGAGCCCGCAACCGCTAGCCCGATCATCAACGCCACGGAAAGACCAGCAATTCGTCCGAACGATGAGCGCTTTTCGACAGCAGCGAAAGTAATCCGCGTCATAGGCACCTTTCCCTTCCAAAAGGTTGGCAGACTCCCGTTTTTCACCCAAGCCGATGCGGTTAAAAGTTCCGCACCACGTTTCAAACTATCTCACTTCTGTAGCATTGTCAAACTTAATTTTAACATTGACGTTATACTTTGTGGGAAGTGCGAGCCGCTTCGAGCGCCGGGCCGGTCGATTCCCCTTGGACGAACTGTGCCCGGATGGGTTCCAGGCGTTTGATCCCGGCCCATTCGCGATCGCCGGTGAACCAGTCGAAGCATTGTCGCAGCAGCTTCGTCAGGTTCGGGGTATCCAATCCGGTCACGGAGGGACTCATGAATCGTGCCGGCCATTCGATGTTGATGGCGCAGATCGACACATCCCGCCCCACCGCCAGCTTTCGTTCCCAGCAGGCGCGCATCGCTCCGACGGCCGCGGGGAAAGTCGTGCCGACGAAGGCGGTGGTCTTCAGCGGGCCGCGGTCGAGCAGCTCGCACATCGCGTCGTATGCCGCCGGCGTCGCATCGCCAAAGGAACGGGTGGGATGTTCCAGCAGCTCACCCGTCAGCCCATGACGCTTCAGCCAGGTCCGCCAGAGTTGAATGCGACGATCGATCTCGGGGTTGTGATATTGCGCGCTGATGCAGTCGATGCGCCGATGGCCGAGCTGCCGCAGATGATCGAACACCTTGATGATGTGACTGTCGGGAAACATGCGGATCGACGGCACCTCGTGGGCGCTGAGATCCAGGTCGAGCGTGACCGATTTACTTGAGCGGAGTGCTCCGAGCAGGTGATCCGGCACATCGACCGAGCTGGGGATCAGGATCAACCCCGCCGGGTTGGTCACCGCACTGGCCACCACGGGATCATCCCAGTGGACATACTGCACCGGGCGCATGCTCAGGCCGTATTCCTCGGCGGCTTCCGAAACTGTCTGCCGGAGGTGCGTCAGATAGGTCGAGGCGTAGGCAGGATAGAGCAGAAGGAAGTGCGGCGCACCGGCGCCCGCCTGGTAGCCGGGCGAGATGTCGAGCGAGCCGTTGGGCCGCCGGATCAGCACCTTGCGATCGAGCAGTCCGCGCACGGCTTTTCGCGCCGTCATGTGACTGACGCCCGTGTCCTCGGCGATCTTCCGCTCGCCCGGGATGGGATTCAGCAGGTAGTCGCCTTGGCGGATACGCCGCTCAATGACGGACATGACGTGCTTGAACTTCTGCCGCCGCGGCATTCTGCATTCTCCTGATTCGCCGGATCTTAACGGACCGGAGCAAGGCGAGAACCGTCGTCTCGCGACTGTCGCGGCCAATCCATCCGCGCAGGCCGTCACGATCGATCTGCGTCGTGATTCTTCTGAAGGAAACAGTAGCCCGCGCGGGGCGCGACCTATAACAAATCTCGCACACAACAAAGCTACGCCATGCGATGAGGGCTGTCAAACAATATGTTAGCAGTAACGTTATAGTTTCACCAGTTACCCATGCGATTCATCTGCTGATGGACTGGATGCCGAATTTTAAGGATCGTCACTGCCGAAAAACGCCGATAACCCCTTGTCTTTTGCCTTGATAGTAGAGCGATTTTGTTACAGTATGCTGCCTTCAGCGCTCCGCGCTTTGCCGTTCCTTGCCCCGCCTTGGAGGAGAGTGGATGAAACGCCTTGTTTTTCTCGCCATCGGATGCGCGCTCGCTGTACCGCTCCCTCTGCGCGCCCAGCCGGCGGTGGTGCCCAAGACCAACCCCATGAAGGTCTATGCGCACTACATGCCCTGGTTCGAGACCCCGGCAACCCTGGGCGGTAACAACTGGGGCTATCACTGGACCTTCAATAATCGCAATCCAAACATCATCAATCCCAACGGCCAACGTCAAATCGCATCGCATTACTACCCGCTGATCGGGCCGTACGCTTCCAGCGACGCGGATGTCATCGAATATCACCTGTTGCTGATGAAGGTCTCCGGTATCGACGGCGTGATGGTCGATTGGTACGGCGCGCAGGGAACCAACGGCGACGTCGGCAGCCTGCTCAACAACTCCAACGCCGTCATCAACAAGGTCGATGACTTCGGGCTGAAGTTCGGCGTCGTCATGGAAGATCGCTTCTCCACCGTCAGCAGCAGCAACACAACCCCCGACATCAACAAAGGCAAGGCCAACATGGCCTACCTGCGCGATCACTACTTCAACAACTCCAGCTACATCCGCCAACCCAGCGGCAAGCCCCTGGTCGGCGTGTTCGGACCGATCACCTTTCAAACGCCTTCGCAGTGGACGACGATTCTCGGTCAAGCCGGTGAGAGCGTGGACCTGAATACCCTGTGGTACGAGAACGGCGACGCCGGCGCGAACGCCACTGGCGAATACGCCTGGATCTACCAGGACCAAACCAACCACCTGACGCACCAGGCAAATTTCCTCAACCTGCGCGCCCCCACCCTCGGCACCGCGGGCGCAGTGGCTTATCCGGGATTCAATGACTACTACCAGGAAGGCGGCGTCGGGAACGTTGTCCCGTTTGAAATCCCCCACAACAACGGCCAAACGCTCAACGCGGTCATCAACCAGGTTCAATCGGTCGTGGGTCAAAACCCCGGGCGAATCGATTACCTCCAGTTGGCCACATTCAACGACTTCGGCGAAGGCACCATGCTCGAGCCGACGGTCGAAACGGGCTTCAGTTACCTCCAGAGAATTCAGCAGTTCACTGGCGTGTCGTACGGTCTGTCGGAGTTGCAGTTGGTCTATGATCTGTACTCTGCGCGCAAACAATACATCGGCAACGCATCGAAGCAGGCGTTGCTGAGCGAGGTTTCCAACAAGATCAACCAGCTCGACTTCTTCGGCGCGCGGTCATCCCTCAACGCCATCTCACTCCCGCACTGGACGATGTCCTCCGGCGGAGACTGGCAGACGCCCGGCAACTGGAACGCATCGGTTCCGAACGGCGTCGGCGCCGCCGCATACTTCGGCTCCGCGATTACCACCGCGCACACAGTCTATACCAACGTCCCTGTCAGCGTCGGCACCGTCACGTTCGACAACTCAAACATGTACGTTCTCGCGGGGTCCGGGCCGCTGACCCTGCAGGCCTCCAGCGGATCGGCTGCAATCGATGTCCTCCAGGGAACACACAAGATCAATTTGCCGCTCACGTTCGCCAGCGATACGACGATCACCGTAGCGAACGGCGCAACGCTCAAGATCTCCGATCCGGTGACGGTCAACGCGGGTAAGACGGTGACCAAAGCCGGCCAGGGAGCGGTGCTGTACGAATCAACGGTGAACATCCTCAGCGGCGGAAGTCTCCAGATGATGGCCGGTGGCAGCGCGACCGCTCAGCAGATCGCCGCCATCTCACTGGCCAGCAGCGCGACCCTGGACCTGAACGACAACAGCGTGGTGACTTCGACCAGCAAGGAGACGATTGAAGCGCTGGTCCAAAACGCCAGGAACCACGGCGCATGGAACAAACCGGGCATCACCAGCACGACCGCCCGGAATGACGCGGCGCAGAGCATGAACCTCGGCGTGATCAGCGGCGCCGAGTATACCGGCGTCGGAGGGAACGGGACTTTCGCCGGCCGGTCGTACGCCGATTCCGACACCCTCGTGAAGTATGCCAGCAACGGCGACACAGATTTTAGTGGAACGATCACACTGGACGACTACCTTCGAACCGACATCGGCTTCAAAACCCAGCTGACCGGATGGGTGAACGGCGATTTTGACTACTCCGGTTCGGTCAACGTCGAAGACTACGTCCTGATCGACATCGCTTTTAACCTGCAAAACGGCACGCTGGAGAGCGCGGCCGACTACCTGCGGCGCTCAGGTAACCACGCCGGTGGCGTCGCAGCCAGCGACCCGGCACTCCAAAGGGTCGTCGAGCATTTCAGCGAATTCGGCGGCGCCTACTCGACCACTTTTCTATCCGCTGTTCCGGAGCCTGCGGCTGTTGTCCCTCTCGCCGTCGCCGCGGCAGGAATGCTGATGACCCGCCCAGAGAAACGCGGTCACCGGTCGGTCAGTTAACGAGTCTTCGCCGAGTTCGATCGAGAGAACTTCGGCGGGACCGGTTGGGCGGAGTGCTGCGGCATTACCATCGCGAGGCCGATCGGTCACTCAAACTCGAGCCGTGAAGGTTCACCACTGACTCTGCGAATGAGCGAGGTCCGACGTCGCCGAGACCCGGTGACGGAGCATCCCAATGCGGCGAGGAAGAGTCCCACACCCGTCGGTTCTGGCACCGCACTGACGCTCACTGTGCCCCCCGCCTTAATGCCGTTTCCTGTTGGGAAGACCCCGTTCTGGATGCCGATGTTGGCATCGATCACGGTTGTATAATCGTCGATATTTACTTTGCCGTCGTAGTTGAAGTCGCCATTGCTCCAACCGGTCAGCCCGGCCGCGATGCCAGAATCGATACGGACGTAGTCGTCAATGTTGATCTTGCCATCGAGCGTCGCGTCGCCACCGTACGTGTACATCACCAACGTATCGGTGCCGGTGATGGTTTGGCCGGCCCAAATATCGGTCGTGGTAGCGGTGGCGGGCCTGACATCCGACGCCCTGGCGACGCCGATACTGGTGAAGTTTCCGCCGGTCGCTGCGGTCTGCGACGTGACGATTCCATTGCCGTCCCAAAGCGGTGGCCCGCCACCGTTGCGACCGGACTGAATTTGCCCGGTGACGCCGGTGTAGCTGGTGCCATTCCACGAGCCGGTGTCTCCGCCCGCCACGATCAGCTTGTTGTCGGTCAGATCAAACTTACCGGCATTGTTGATCGCGAGATTGTCCACCTTGATCGTCTTCATTCCGCCGCTCGGCGCAATCGCGGCGATTGCCGTGGGACCGACATCGAGTCCGTCGAGATGCGACGAACTTCCGAACATGAGATTGGCGCCGCTGAGCATGGTGACGGTGGATTCGTAGATCACATTTCCCGTGACGCTCTGCGTGAGCGACTTGCCCGCATTGATCGTTACCGGATCGGAGATCTTCAGCGTCGCGCCGTTGGCTACGTCGAGGTTGGTATTGCTGGCGATGATTAGCGGTAGATTGACCTTCTGGGTTCCCTGTTGCACTTGAATCAGCGCGGGGCCAGTTGATCTCTGCATCGTCAGTGAAGCGCCGCCGGTGATGTGATACTGGTTGGCGTTGTTAAGCCGCATCGTGCCGAGCGTGAGCGGGGTATCAGAGAAGACAGTGCGCGTGCCAGAGATGGCAGAGAGAAAATCGGCCTCCGCATCGACGCCATTGGGTACGCCGGCGGACCAGTTACTCGACGTGTTCCAGTTTCCCGCAGCGCCGGACGTCCAGGTCGAAGTCGTCACCGATCCCGGAAGCGCGACGATCCCGTTGAAGCTCAGGTTGTCGATGTCGATGTTCTGATTAGTCGTCGGCGTGTAGAGGTAGACGCGCATCGTGAGCGACGTGAGATGATCGTACGCCGGCGACGTCAGGTCAGCGGTGATGGTTGGCAGCGTGTCGGTGGCGCCGTTCGGCCCCCGCTGGATGTCGAAGGTACCCGACGTGAGGCTCGTCGGCGGTGCGGGAGAGATGTCCGCATCGCGCGCCAGGCCCGCGACGCTCGAATGTACCTCGTATGTACGCGGCGTTGCCGCGCCGCCGCGAGCGCCGTCGAAGGTAAAGCTGTCCATGTTCAGCTCATACCCCGCGGCCGCGGTGATGGTCGCCTGGAAATAGACCGCCAGGGCCGTGTCGTTCGATCGCGAGAAACTAACGACCGGCTTGGAGATCCAGAAGTCATTGGTGGAGACTGGCGCGTTGACCGATGCACCCAGAGTCACGTCCGCAGCGGTCGCGTTGGGATCAACAGTGGTGGCCGCAAGATTGGGAGCCGTCGGCGACAGGGCCGGGAAGGTGTATTGCGCTATCGTCGCGCCATAGGCAGCCGACCCGGCGGCGAATATCTCCGCGACGGCGGTGGCCAGCAGAAATCTGGTTCTTACTCTCATGACAATCTCCTGTGATAGATGTGATTGATTCGGCGGCGGCGGCGGCAGGCCGTGCCGGATAGCGCAGACGCGAGCAGAGTCAGACTTGCCGGCTCAGGGATTGCGCTAACATTCGATGGTCCGTCGCCGCTTACGGTGAAGAAGACCCCGTTCTGATTGCCGATGTTGACGTCGATGACGTTGGAGTAGTCATCGATGTTGATCTTGCCGTCGTAATTGAAGTCGCCGTTCGACCAGCCGGCGAATGCGTTGGCGATGCCATTGTCGATTCGAACGTAGTCATCGATGTTGATCTTGCCGTCCAGGTTGGCATCGCCGCCGTAGGTGTACATGACCAGCGTGTCGGTCCCTGTGATTGTCTGTCCGGCCCAGAGAGCGGTTTCGGAGATACTGTTGGCCTTGACCTCGGATCCTCTGGCGACGCCAATGCTGGCGAAGTTTCCACCGGTAGCATTGGATTGGGACGTGACGATGCCGGAGCCGTCCCAAAGGGGCAGCGCACTGTCGCCGCGACCGCTGGCGATCAGCCCGGTGATTCCGTCATAAGTCGACCCATTCCACGTCCCTGCGGTGGACGTGGTAATCAGCTTGTTGATGTTCAGGTCGAGCTTTGCGCCGCCGGCGATGCTGAGCTCTCTGAGCTTGCTTACGCCGGTAGCGCCGGAATCCGCCGATATGCGCAAGGTGCCGGCGTTGATGGCTACCGGTCCGGCGCGGAGATTGTTAACAACGAACGCTCCTGCTCCGTCCTTGATGATTGATACCGCGGACGGTTGAAGCTGCGCGACCGTCAGTGTGCTCAGCGCTGGAATGACGGTGATCGTCGTGTTATCCAGCGGCGAGAGCGGCGCATTGATCGTGTGATTGCCGCTCTTGAGATAAATTCGTGCCGCATGCCCACTGGCGTTGTTGAAACCTGCCAGCGCGATGCTTCCACCGCCGGAAGCGTTGATCGTGTACGAGCTGCTCGCGTTGTCGAAGACGAGCATGCCGAGCGTGACCGTGCTCGAGACGGTCGCCGTCACCGCGTTGGTGATGTTGACGGTGGTCGCGTTGCCCGCGGTTGCGCCGCTGCCCAGGTCATACGTGGTCGCGCTGCTGCCGAAATATGCGGTATAGCCGGCAGTATTCGGCGTGCCGCCGGATTGCGGGGCATCGGTCCAATTTCCACCGATGTTCCAGTTCCCAGAGCCATTGGTCTTCCAGAAAAACCAGCTGGGCGGTTTGGCAAGCGATTTCGCGTAGCTGCTCGTCCCCTTGATCAGCGTCAAATCGAACGGAAGAAGCTTTGCATTATTGGCGCCCACCCCTTGCCCGCTCAGATAGTAGTCGCCATAGAACGCGCCGCTCAGGCTGATCGTGCCGTTAGCGTCGGCCACGAGCGCGACGTTCGTATCCCATGCGTTGTTTGGATTACCGTCCCAATCGGCAATGCCGAGCATGTCCTGCCAGCGTTTGCCGGCTTCGGTTATCGTCCAGGTGTTCCAGTCGCTGGTGTTAAGCGTGTAGAGCGCCGCCCCCGATCCAGCGCCGAGGTTCGCGCCGCCATTCTCAGATTGAAACCCCCACATGACGAAGCCGCCCGCCTGCGGTGTGCCGAACGCGAGCCGCACGCTCTCCTGAAGAATATCCGCCGACACGATCGGATCGGCGCCGCTGGCGATGGCGAATTCCGTAAGCGTCAGCGGCAGACCGGTAACCGAGAGATTCTGCATCACCTGCGTGATGCGACTGGGCGTGTGCTGTGTATCGGACGCGCCGACCGATCCGTTTGGGTAGTACTGAATGCCCAGCCCATCGACGGTTCCGCCCGCATCGCGAATCTGGCCGGCGTGCTGCAAGTACCAGTTGGCGTAAGGATCGGCGGCGTTGGCGAGGTCTTTACTGTTGGTGAAGATGTTGTATTCGTTGAGAAATACCTTGGCCGTGGAGCCCGAAGCGGCGATCGCCGACGCGACTTCGTTGTGGATCCCCGCCAGGCCGTTGACGCCGTAAACATTCCAATAGTTGTGCGGCGCCGCCTGCGGCGACGGACCGCGGTGCCAACTCTCGTTGTTGACGTCGATCTCGCCGTACTTGAGCGACCGATCGGATGCACTGCCGGTGCCGACGTAAGATTGAATCCGCTCGGTGATTTCGGCGCGCAGGTCGTTCTTCGCTGTCGCATCGCCGAGGTAAGCCTTATCCAGCAACCCATCAGTTGGCGGGGCATTGTCATTAAGAACCCACGTGGGCGCGGACCCGTTGTTGCTTCCGTCACCCCAGATCAGGTTGTGCATGCGGGCGCGCTGGTTGCGCGCCTTGGCGTAATTCAGCATCGTGTCCACGCCGCCCATCGTGACCACGTCGCGGGTTGCTTCGTTGTTCTTCCACTTGCCCGCGTTCTCCGGAGCAATGGCGTTGAAGTTCAAGTTCAGGCGCGACTGGTAATTGGTCTGCTGCGCGCTGCCGCTGGTGCCGAGGTAGCTGGTCACCTCCGAGGACGTGCTTCCGGGAATGGCGGTGCCGAAGGTGAAGGCATGGCGGGCCAGATCGACATTGACCGGTGTTCCGCCGAGCAGCGGAACATAACCCGGGCCGGTGAGCGCGACGGCCGCGGAGCCTTTGCGGAAGTTGTTGATGTAAGTATCCGCCGCCGCCAGCGCGTTCGTGTTATTGCTCGTGTTGGAGAACGTCGCGGGCGATCCGCTGACGGTGCTGACCGAGACGGTGTTGACCGTGAAGGCGCGGGACACGCCGACGTTGCCGGCATAGTCGCGCTCGTTGCGAAGGAAGTAAGTGCCGGCCGGGAGGGAAATGTCGCCGGTGGCGTAGTTCGTCGCCGAGGTGCTGCTGACATTGAAGGGGACGACGGTGTCCGCGATCACGAGGTTCATGTGCGGGTTCGCCCCTGAACCGGCGGCCTCGGTGGCGTTGATGGTGAAATTGACCGTTGCTCCGCCTGCGGGGATCGTGACGTACGTCCCGAGATAGCCCGGGCTGCTAAGCGTCGCCGACCCCCCACTGCGCAGCGCCGCCATGCTGCCGGGCAGGCTCGTCTGCCCCCATGCCGCGGCCGCTGGCACATGCGCTGCGCAGAACAGGACGCGAACGATGCGCCGATTGCGATGGATGTTTGCGCTGTATCGCCGGCTCAACCTGCCCTCAATCCTGAAGCGTGATCTGCACCCGCGCACCGTCGGCCGAAAGGACGGCTTTGGCCGTCCCTGTTCGAGTAGCGGCGCTAGCGGTGATTTCGTAATCGCCGAGGAACCCACGCACCTCGGCGCTACCCGCGGCGTTCGTTTCAGCTTTCTGCTCGGTCCACCATTGCTTGAGAATCAGATCCTTCCACACGCCCGCGATTGGGCGCTCCGACCAGTCCTTGCGATACATCGCCGCGTTCGGACGCCAGTGCGAGCCCTCCCAGAATCCCCAGACCAGGATTCCGTTGATGTTGGGGTGAGAAAAGCTCGCGGTGAGGAAATCGCGGAGATAGTCGGCTTGGAGTTTTTCATCATTGCTGTCGATGTCGAGCTCGGTGATTCGCACCGGCAACCCCAGCGATGCGAAGCGATCGTAAATCGAGAGAAGCTGTGCGGGAGGCTGAACGTTTTGCCCGAAATGCGCCTGCATCCCGACGCCGTCGAGCGGCCCACCCAGTTCCTTGATACGGCGAACGCGCTCATAGAGAGCGGTGTATCGCTCATCGCTCGGCGGAGATGTTGGGACGCTCGTCTCATTGAGATAAAGCTTGGCCAAGGGATCGGCTTCGCGAGCGATCTTAAACCAATCGGCGAGAGCATCCTCGCCCAGGATTTTCATCAGGTCGTTGTTAACGAACGGTTCGTTTACGACGTCCCAGTCGATCACCTTGCCGCGTAGCGCCGTGCCGACGCTCTTAATGTGCTCGCGAATGATCCTCCGCAGCGCGTCCGGATCGCCGGAGCTCGCCTTCACCTCATCCGGCATGCGCTTCCATCCGGGCCAGACCATCGTGTGCCCGCGCGCGGCGATGGCGTGGTCCTGCATCCATTGGAGTGCGTTGAGCGCAATCTGTCGCGTTGCCGGCTCGTTCCACCCGGGCCATTTCATCGCGTATTCGTCTACGCCGGTGTTGAAGAGCTCGAGGAAGGTCTTGCGATACTTCTCATTATCAGGGGATGCATTGTCGAGAATGCGCCGCGGGGAATAGCAGCTCCCGAACGCGAAGGCGTGCCGCGTCATGCGGACATGAACGGTGGCACCGGCGACCGGCTTCCCCGAACGATCCACCACGCTTATGACAAGCGGCGCCTTGCGGATCGTCTCGATCCGCTCCGCCGCGGCCGCGCGCCACGTCGCATCCGATGTGCGGCCGGCGTAGGTCACTTCCGTGCGTGGCAGTGATTTTACATCGGTCCCCGGCGCGAACTTTCGCACCTCGACCCCCCCGATCTCTAGCGTCTGCACGTACGCCCCGACGCGGATGGCAAGCTGCACGCCCGTCGCGCTCAAATCGCGATCGACCACCGCCGGCACATCGAAGCGCTGCCAATCCCGCGCCACTCCGAACGACGAGGCAAAGACTTTTCCGAACGGATCCTTCGCCTGCTCCAGAACAAAGCTCACCCGCCCTTCGGCGGATTCATCCGCCGTCTCAATCATTCGCGCGTACGCGCTGAGCAGGATGACATCGCCGACAGTGAGCTTTGCCTCCGGTTTGCAGACCAATTGAAGGTTGTAGTCCGCGCCGACTTTCTCGCGGACCTTGACGTGCCAGGCACTCGAAAACGATTGACCCGTGACGCTCACCACCTCCCCGTCCGCCTTGCTTCGACCAGCCCCCGTAAGCGTGAACTGCTTCGGATCGTCCGCAACGATAGTCTTCTCACCATCAGCGGCAAAAGCAGCGTGGCCGAGCATCATCGCGATCAGCGCAACGACGAGCGTGATCCGCTGAGAGTGAGACATCGGGCCGATCCTTCGAAGTGGCTCGTTCACATGCCCGGCTCGGGGCGCAGAATGAAGCGCATCGAGCCCGTCGAGTACTTCTTTAGTTCCCCGTTGGGCGCGAGCCGGGTTTCGTTGAGGTTCTCGATTTCTTTGGTCGGAAGACTTTCGGAGTGACCATCCGCGTAGAGCAAGTTGGTCCTCTTGAACTTGACATGCCGGGCGTTAACGAAGGCTTGCTTCTGGTTGTGAAACGAGAGTCCGTCGTAGACCAGCACCAAGGTCGATGTCGACCGGAATTGGGCGAACTTGTGAAGTTGCTGCGGTTCGGTCGTGTTCTCATCCGGAATGCGCGTGAACGGCCAGCGCGCGTAGGCGTTGGCAACCGAGCCGGCGCTGGATGTCTGCCACCCATTGATGCCGTACCAACTGTCGATGCGCAGTCCCGGACTGACGCCGAGTTTTCCGGTCGTGCTGCTGGATAGGAGGCGGAAAAATCCCGCGCCCATCTGATCGTAGGGCGTGGTTGGCGTATTCATCGCTGCGGTCAGCGAGCGGTTGTCCAGGCCGGACGGGCAGCGAAAGACCGAATCACCATACGAGCCGTCGCCAAAACCGTTGCCCGTCACCGACGGTGGCTGCGGCGGAGCGGGCAGGAACTTTCCCGCGACCAGAACCGTCGCCCAGTTATCCCGATCAAGCCCGTCGCCGGGAAAGCGCACTGCGCCGGGCACCATGTACCCCTTGTTGCCCATGCCATACTGAATAATCCCCACGCCGATTTGCCGAAGGTTCGAGAGACACTTCACCGACGCCGAGCTCTCGCGAGCGCGCGTCAGCGCTGGGAGCAAAATGCCCACCAGTATAGCGATGATGCCAATGACAACCAATAATTCGACAAGCGTGAACGCTCTATGGGTTTTGATGATCCGGTTCATGGCGGACTCCCTGTCCTCACGAATACGAGCATGAACTGTTCAGCGTGTTCGACGAAGACTACGACGACGAGGACGACGATGAGCAAGCGCTCCGAAGGCCAGGCCGAGGCCGGCCGAGAGCGTCGAAGGCTCGGGCAGCGCGGCAACGCTACCGTTGAAGGTCAGATTGTCGAGATCAACGTTTTGACTCACGGTGGGCGTGTAGAAATAGACGCGCATCGTCAGCGACGAGAGATGGTCGTACGCCGCCGACGAGAGATCCGCCGTAATGGGCTGCATCGGACCCGTGCTTCCGGCCGAGCCGCGAATGGTGGTAAATCCACCCGAAGCCAGGCTCGTCGGCGGAGCCGGACTAATGTCCGCATCGCGCGCGAGCCCGGCAACGCTGGAATGCACCTCGTAGATGCGCTGGCCGCTGGTGCCGCCGCCGGCAGCCCCATCGAAGGTGAAGCTGTCCAGGTTCAATTCAGATCCGGCGTTGGCCGTAATCGTCACTTCCACATAGACCGCCAGCGCCGTGTCGTTCGACCGCGAAATGCTCATGACCGGCTTGGAGGCGTAGAAGTCATTGGTAAACACCGGCGTGTTGGTGGACGCGCCTCGGGCCAGGGGCGCAGCGGTCACGTTCGGGTCCACAATGTTCGCCGTCGTCAACGTGCCCGAGTTTGGGAACTGCCATTCGGCAAGGATCGCGCCGTCAGCAACCGGCACCGCGGTGAACATGCTGCCAATCAGGCCGACCAAGAGAAGTTTGTTCCTCATGAGTTTCTCCCGTAGTTCTTCGCACTGTCACTGCGCCGACATCGGCGCCGTGCTCTCCCGCACGACGAGCTTTTCGTCGAGCACCACTGTTTCGGGCTTGCGATTGGGCTCATCCAGTTGTCGCAACAACATCTCGACCGCCCGCGCGGCCATCATCCGGCCGGGCAAGGCGACGGTCGTCAGCGGCGGAATCAGATCCTCCACCGGATGCGTATCGTTAAAGGTGACCAGGCTGATATCGCTCGGCACGCGCACGCCCCGCCGCCAGAGGGCCTGGAGCAAACGAATGGCGGACCAGTGCTCGAAGTCGACAATCGCCGTCGGCGCAGACTCACGCGATCGCTGGATGTGATCCACCAGCATGTCGGCCGTACCGACGAAAGCCGGTAGTGCCTCCAGCCCGGCTTCCCGCATGCAGCGTTGATACGCACCTTGCCGGAAGACGGCGCTGGGATGGTCCAGGATGGCCTCGCCCGCGTAATACAGAATGCGCCGATGCCCCTCGCGGAGCAGGTGAGCCATCGCCTCGCCACCACCTTGGTTATCGTTCGGATTCACACGCGACCAGCTCGCGTCCGCGCCGGAGTTGATCAATACCGCCGGCACCTTATGCCGTCGGATCATGTTAAGTACCGTAGGCGCGATCAGACCGAGCGAGATGCATCCATCGAAGCGGGCCTCGCTGAGCAATCGCTCGACGCGCTCCTCGGCCCGGCGGACGTGCAGGAAGGTGGGAATGTAGTCGCGCTCGAGCAGTTGCTTCTCGAGCTCATCGACGATCTCCCAGTACACGCCGCGCGGAACTGCGCCGACGGGCGAGGAGTAGGTGACCGCGATTGCCTGGCTGCGTCGACGGGCGAGCACTTGCGCTCGCCAGTTGGGGCGGTAGCCCAGCTTCTTCACCGCATCCTGAACGCGGGCGCGAGTCTGTGCCGAAACGAGCTTCGAATCGGCAGGTTCGTTTAGTGCCTTGGAAACGGTTGCCTTGGACAGTCCGCAATGGTGCGCGACGTCGAGAATAGTCGGGCGTGTGTCGGTTAAATCAGTCATAGAAACCGGTTTTTAGAAACCGGTTTCCGAAATATACACGACGATTCGAAAAACTCAAATACATTTAGATTTTTCGGGCGAAATCCTTCTGAACCTCGGCAAACTCCATTGAAAAGGCGTTACTCCCCCTCCCTTGATTCTCTTACCGCGCGCTCTCACAACGATTGCGGTGGAATGTGTTCGCGAGAAACACCAATGCTTCCCAGGGCGACGCGCCGTGGTACTTCCATATTTCAAGAGGCTCGGTGGATGAGGATCGCGTTTCTGGATGCCCCCTTTCTCCCGCTCAACTTCCAAACAGCATCTTGATCTTCCCCGTGATTAACCTGACCGGCAGTGCAAGAAAGCATGCCGAGGAATGAATGGCGTTGCTGTAAAGGGCGTCAATCCTGAGCTTCGCGGCAACGCCGGCGGCGCGAGGGGCGGGGGATCAAGACGGTGGAGCTGCGCTCGCGGGCGACGAAGATCGTGGGGGAGCGATTTTATCTGTATGCGAGTAAGGGTTGAGGGTTCAAGGAAGAAAGCAATCGCGTGGTCGTAGGACCTCACCACCCGGCAGCCGCCACCGTGGATGATCGAGTTGGCGGAGCAGGTGAGGATGTTCGATGACGCGGAGCTGCTCTTACAGCCGCGCGATAGTGCGATACCGAGCTGCCGCGTTGGCCAGATCCCGCGATGACGAGACCCGTGGGTTCGGGTCTGAGCATTTCAGGGTGACATGCGAAATTCACTACTTGAAGGCTCCGGTGCGGCCAAGGAGCGACGACGGCATGCGGTGGACGCTGACGGTGTAGCCAGGGCTCGAGGTGCCGCAGCAGCGAGAGGGTCACGCCTTCGACTTGGCCAGCTTTCTTCGCGGGTCATCTCAACCGATTTCCTGCAGCGGCGCGGCGGCGCACGCGCGGCGCTTGACCGCAAGAAACGCATACCGCCGCCGCGGTCCGCTCCAGCGGCGGGTATGCAGCGGCTCCTACCCGTGGAAGCCGACGATGATACTACCGGGAGCGTTCGCGCATTGCGCAGCCAACCTAGTACCGTCGTCAACGCGGAGCGAACGTCTCAGTCTTCGAGTCTGCGCAGCAGCCTCTCCAACTGCTCAGCCGCCGCGATTTCGATCGGTCCCCAATGGCCAACGCACGGCCAGTCGTCCGACTCGGGGATGGCGACAGGCGCGCGAGAGATCAGGCTGGCAAATGCCACCGGTACGCCGTGTTCGCTCAGCACGCCGTCCAGCTGCTCGTACCAATCGGTGTCGCGGGGCACAAATCCCTCGTTGTTAAGCGACTCGCCAAGGAAGTCGCAAAGGCACTCGAATGCCCAGCCGTAGCGTGCGCCCTGACGCCCGGCGTGAAACGGCCGGCGAAGATCTCGCGCACAGTGTCAGCGTGGGTAAGGTCTGGATTTTCGCCGTCTGCGTCGGGGTCGGGCGCGCCCAGCTGATCGTCGTAATCGGCGAGACAGTGCTCCCCACTCACCAGCGCCTCAGTCAAAAGGGCCACGTCATTGCCGCCGGAGGCGCGGGCGAGCATCTCCTGCGGGACGCGGAAGACGGACAAGCCATAGCCCATGAGAGTCTGCGCTGCATAACGGACCGACATTCACTGACCGGGGCCGACGACCAACGTTCGAATCACAAGACCGTCGTGGCCCCGGTCCAGTGAATGTTTAGTTAGTCGGCCTTATCGAGCCACGCGAGCGCCTCGGACTCGTGCTGGAAGATGCCCGCGTGGAGCCCTTCTTCGGCGGCCGCGAGCAGGCCGGTCTTCTCCGGGCAGATCAGATCGGGGCGCGCGAGCATCGCGACGCGGACGTCGCCGGCGGACTTGCCGGCCCACAGCCCGACGGCCCACCGCCGAAACGCAGGCCCGGGCGATTCGAACCCGCTGACCGAGCGGATGTCCACCAGCACGTCCCGCGACTTCTCGTCCCGAGCGCGCGTGAGGACGTCGGCGATCCTGTATGCCAGTTCTCCAGCAGTCGCCACGCCGGTCGGCCGGTAGACGCAGCGTCGATCGATCTGCATGGATTCTTGACCGTCTCGCATTTGGCTACCTCCCGCTACGGAAACGCGACGTCGTCCTCAGGGCTGCGGCCGACTAACGGACCGACGTTCAGCGGCCGGGGCCGCGCTCCTGTTCTTTCGGTAGATCAAACAGCGTCATCGCGGCGCCGGTCCGCTGCAACGGCTGGTTAGCTGCACGCCGTCGGATCGGCTCCGGCCGGCTCGCAACCTCTGCGACCTTTTGGAAATCGCCCGTCTCGTAAAATGTGCTGGCGATCTCCAGCACTTTGCGCCGCCTGCGGATGACGTTCCGTTCGTGACAGTAGAACCCCTGATCACTATCCCACAATCGGACCTCCCGATCACCGCCGTCCGGCCGCTCGTAGATCCACGATCCGTCGAGGCGAGTTGCGGCGTACCGACGCGGGCCGCCCACGACGATCAACCCATCCTGCTCGGACGCATCAGACGCCAGAGTGACGATCGGGAAACAGAAGTTCTCCATCCGCCGAATTGCCGCTTGGACGTCCGGCCACGACGGCCGCTCAACGACATCCGGTGGCCGAGGCACCGGCGCGCCCGACGGGCTGCGGTCGTACCGCACGCAGTTCATTCGTTCGACGTGTCCCATGTGCAGCTAACATCTAATAGTGAGACGCCCCCGGTCTATATATCGTGACGCCGGAAGAGGCCGTCCGGTGGCATGATATACAGACGCAATCAGCCCGGCATCCCCGCTGGCGCTTCGCTACGGGGGTTGGGAGGCTTTCCCGCCGCTGACTAGCATCCCGCGCTAGGGTGGCAGCAATTCCCGCTGCCCAAGCTTCCTAATCACCCCATCCGTCTGCCGACACAACTCCTTTTCTTTGGCCTCTGCGGTCAAGTGCTCACCACCGATTCCGATAGCTATTGATCCACGTCTCCGGCGAAATACTCGGTGTCGGATTGGGCTCTGGCGGCGGCGGTTCCGGCACGATCTCATCCACCAGCCGGACGCCCACCCCATGCCCCGCCGCACAGGCGTTATACAAGGCATCAAACCAGTGATTCCGCCGGTGCAGGCTCTCCCACTTCACAACCACACCCTTGCCGGTGACGTAATCCTCAACCTTCCGTTCGGAGGTCAGATGTGTGGCCAGCGCTAGATGTTCGTTGGGCAAAGCCTTGAAAAGCGTCATCGCGCCGGGCTTGTCCAACGGCGTGCTGAGACGCTGATGCACCCAGGTCTTCCAGTGGTCTGAGTTGATCTCGATCAGCAATAGCTGTTCTGCCGGCAGCCAATTGCCGTGACATCCATCCCCGATGTACTTCACAATCGAGCCGGTCTGAGTCGGCCGGCTGTACCATTGCCGATGTTGCTGCCCTGCGCCCCGCCCCACCGCCGGATGAAAGCCATTGCCCGATCCGCGGCAGAAGGCGTACACCACTGAGGGCGTGTATCCCGAATCGATGAAGACCAGATTGGGCAGCTTCCGCTCCCCATCCACCGTCTCGATAGGCCACCCCTCTATAAACATCTCCTTCATCTCCTTGAGGGCTACCATCAACGCTTGCTCCAAACCGATGGAGTCGCTGGCGACTTCCTGCCTGCCGTAGTCGATCACGTGACCCGTCGCGCCGGGGGACCAGGCCACCGCGATCCAGTGGCAGAGGAACTTGCCCAGGTCGACGCCGACGGTGATGAATTCCGCCGTCTTGGGCACCACGCCCCGGGGGAGGTCGATGATCCGCTCCGCCAGCTCGTTCACCTGCAGGTTGACCTGGCTGATCTTGGTGGATTCGGTGGGCAGGCACCACACGAACTGCCTGAGCTCGCGCTCGGCGTTCTCCGTGTCCGAAGACCGCGATGCCTTCCACTCATCCACCGCGATGTCCCCGGCGGTCTGAAAGAGGTTGTTCACTGCGGACCACCGGAAGGCCAGCGTGTCGGTCTGCCGGATCTCACCGCTGATCACGCCCGCGCTGTCGATGGCTTGGCCCTCATGCAGAAGCTTGGCCCGCTCGTTGGCATTAACCCGCTGCTCGTTCGTCCAGTACTCCCCACAAGCGGGACAGACGAAGGCGCTGGTCGCGCGAGCGGCTTCCTGGTGCGCGGCGCCTTGCCAGCCGGTGAGATGCTCCCGCTCCGGGGTGACCCAGCCATGGCACGAAGGACACGGCAGGACAATCCGACTCTTGGTCCCCTGCTGATACTCCCGCCACGTTCGACCGGTCTCGGTGCTGACGGTGCACTCCATGTAGATGCGCTTGCGGTTGCCGTAAGCGCGGGTGCGAGCCTCCAGTTGCGTGATCTTGTCGCTCTCGCGGCTGGAACCCCCTGCCGTGTCCATGCCGTCGGTCTCGGTAATGATGACCACGCGGCTGGTGAACCCTGCCCTGCTCTTGTCCGATCCCCCACCACTCATGAACTTGAGCGTGGCGCCGTTCCTGAACTGCAGCGATTCCACCCGACCGCCACGGCTGCCCCCGCCGTGACTGGGCAACTGGTCCCGATAGCGCGAGGCCTCGATGACGGGCAGAAGGTCGAGCTTCCACTTGTCCGAGGCCATGTCCATGTCGGGCAAACCGAGGATGACCGTCTCCTGCAGTTCAAACAGGTGATAGAGCAAGGGGATGATGAAGCAGGTCAGCGTCTTGCCGCTTTGCGTGGGACCGGTGGCGACACATCGGGTCCAGCGGCCGGACTGCACCGCGTCGAACCACAAAGCCGTGAATGGCTGGCGTGAGCATTTGAAGCGCCGACCCGCGAACGGACCTGAAGGGATGACGATCTCCGCCTCTGCGAACTCCCGAAGCGTGCGCATCCGCCGGGGACGCGCCTGACGCAGGAACCAACTGAGATCATCCCGGATCGGATGGCTGGCGATCTGTGTCGGCGTGAACATCGCCGTTGTCGTTGCCATGAGGTGTGTCTCCAAAGGTGCGATCAATCTCACGCTGGCAATCGTGCAGCGCGTCGTACAGGATCTCGCCCGCCCCGGTTCCAAACTGCCTCTGCAGCGTGTCCCCGGCGGTGCGGAGGATCGTCGCGATCTTGGCCAGCGATTGGCGTGACTGCTCCCGGGGGATCAGCTGGCGTTCGCGCTCCAGGCGGTCGAGCTTCGCAATGGCGGCTTTCTCCCCCCGATACAGCTCGAGGTTCGGGCTGCCGCCGCCCTGCATCAGCGGGTCCTCCTCCTTGGCCAGCTTCAGCGCGTTATCCGCAAAGAAGTCGTGTAGCGCTTTCACCACCGCGGTCAGATTGATGGACGCGCCTCCGAAGGGGATGCCGTACCGATCGGCCTGCTCGTTGATCACCTTCGCCTGGCGTCCGCTCATCTGACGCCAATGCTTCTGCGGAATGGACCCGTAGTGCTGCCAGCGCTGCCGTTCTTCCTTCTCAATCTCATGTCGCCGCAGCGCTGAGCGCTCATCGCGCGTCAGCTCCTGCTTGTCCATGATCTTGCGGTAGGCGCGCGCCACCACCGGGCCGTCCACGCGCGCGGCGGCATCCGGCGGCGAGGCCGGGTTGGGCTCGGGGCTGGGGTTCGGGGTCGCCATGGTCGTTGTTACTTACCGGCCAGATTCACCATCCTGCTTGTACAAGTCCCGCCCGTCGCCCATCCGCAGCAAGCCCCCAACCGGCCAGGGAGGAACCATGGGGGCCGGGGCAAGCCTCGCGCGTACCGGGATACGCGCCACGCCCACAACGCGCCAGCGTCGCTCCTGTGGCCTTTAATGGCCATGTTAACTGCATTCTCTCTGGTTCGTATGGAGGTTGCGTTCGGGGTGCGATCGCAACGCTTAAGCGAATAGAAAACGCTTCGGCGATTGGACTGGATGTTCCGCCAAACGCATGGCACATGTGTGGCGTACGAACCACAACGGAGGACAGCATGGCAAGCAAAGAGAACGCAATCAGCCCGACCGAAGACCTCTTCACGCGGATCGCCCGCGAGGAGCTGATGATCGAGACACTGGAGCCGCGCAACCGCGACGCCCTGGACTTCCACGAGGTCAGCGTGATCGCGATCCGCAGGGCGCTCGAGGCCGCGTATCGGGCGGGCCGGGCGGGCGAGCCAATCAAGAAATCCACCACCGCGAAGCCCTGAACAAGGGCTTCGGTGGTTTAAGGGGCGTGTTGCCCCGAGGGCCTGGCCAGCCCGAACACGGCCAAAGGAGACTTGATCATGTCTAAGAAGACCACCAAGAAGGCGTCGAAGACAAACGGTAAGGCCAAGGCCGCGAAGCCTGAGGCCACCAAGGCCGATCCCAACCTCGTGCCGCTCACGCAGCTGGACAAGGAGAAGAAGGCCGCGAAGGCGACGAAGAAACTCTCGCTGCTCGACGCGGCGGCGCAGGTGCTGAAGACCAAGGGCGAGCCGATGACGACCGGCGCGATGGTCGAGGCAGTGGTGGCGAAGAAGCTCTGGACGACGACCGCACCGACGCCTGCAGCGACGCTGTACTCGGCGATCCTGCGGGAGACGAAGACCAAGGGGAAAGAGGCGCGGTTCAAGAAGACCGATCGAGGGCTCTTCGCCCACACCTAATCGCCCTTCCCTCCCGCCCGACTCACCCCGGCCATCGCGGTCGGGGTTTTCTTGTGCATGCGAGACTATCAAGACACTGAAAATGAAAACGCTGGACACCCTCCTATGTAACCAAAGCGATTACATCGGTGGTATGCGATTCCTAACTGTCATTGAAATCGTTACGCAGGTAGACATGACCGCGCCAAGCCGCCGAACAGGGCATCCGTTGTCTTACGCCGACGCAGAGCGAAGAGGGCCAGCGCGAGCACGCTGATCGCGCGGGGTTCTGGAACATCGGAGGACATGGCGAAAGGACCATTCAGCGGCGAGCCGGAGATGAATGTGTCAATGAACGCGCCGTTGCTCGCGTTGTAGCGCAGCACGCTGTTGGTGTGGTAGCTGGCGACGTAGATCATTCCACCTGGGGCGAAGTGCATGTAACCCGCGCCGCTAAGCCCACCGCTCCCGGCAGTGATGAAGGCTCCCATCGACGCCCCGGTGCTGCCGTTGAAGCGCATCACCAAGTTGCCGGTGAAGCTGCTGACATAAAGATTCCCATCGGGGCCGAAGGTGCAGCCGGCGGTCTCGGCGGATCCAGCGTCGGCGAAGATGTCCATGAACGCGCCGGTAGTTCCATTGTAGCGGAGGACATTGTGCGTGGCGGCGCTCGTGACGTAGAGATTGCCGTCAGGCCCATAGGTCAAGCTCACGGGCAGGTTCAATCCGCCGCCCGAGGCAAATACGCCCATGGGAGCGCCAGTGGTTCCGTTGTATTGAAGGATGTGCCCGGCACCGTTGGGGGCTGAAAGGCCGGTGACGAGCAGGTTTCCATTGGGCGCGAAGAGAATTCCGCGCGGATCACTCAACCCGCCGCCGGAAGCAAACGTTCGCATGAACTCGCCAGTTGCGCCGTTGATCTGGAAGATACTGGGGGTCCCACCATGGGAGAGATAGAGATTGCCGTCGGGCCCGATGGTAAACCCGCGCGATGTCGGCGAGGTATCAGCGGCGGTGTCGATGAACGCGCCGGTGGTCTCGTCGAACCGATGCACGGTGCCAGTCACAACCGAGCCCACCAGAAGGCCAGCGCGTGCGGGCGCAGGCATGAGTAGCATCACCATCGTCCATGCGATGGCGCAACCGCGAAGTGAGAGTCGACCGATATCCCCTGACCTCATGGCCCCTCCAGGCGCTTGAACGAAATGGGTTCCGGAGAAGTATACCCTATTCGGGCTTTGACGCCGGACGACACCTGGGATCGAAGATGAACAGGAAGTTTCGCCAGTTGCAATTTCAACTCCGGGTCACTGGGAGCGCCGGATGCCTCCAGAGCCTTCAACGCATACAACAGCGCTCCCATGCTATGGTCTGCGGCGTGCGCCGTGGCTACCGCTTGGCCCGTCGCGCGAGCTGCGGCAATGGCTGCCTTGTCTCCTATCTGCCGAGCCGCCGCATGAGCAGCCAACGAAGCCTTCATCGCAACTTCCGTCTTGACTTCTCCGTTAGCCCAAGCACGGGCGGTCTCCAAAGCGCATTTAGGCCGAAAGTCATCACTCTGTCGTGTGAAGAGGTGCAATACTCGTTCGGCGCAGTCTGCGGCCCATCGGGCAAGGAAAACGTGATCGGTTCGTTCGAGGGGGCCTCCTCGGTGAACGGCAACGAATCGTCGGTCTCTCATGAGATCTCGCCCTGGTGGCCTAACGGACCAGCATTCAACGGCCGGCCGGGCGCCGAGCCGAATCTGGATCGCAAGGACTGTTCCGCCCGGCCGGTCCGTTGCAGTGCGGGGTTAGTGGGCCGCCGCGGGGCCGAAGGCACGCACGTATTCATCGACCTTCGCCTGCAAAGGACTGTCCGCCGGGAAGGTGATGCGGTGCTTCACGGTCCAGCGCGCGTTGATGTACGTGAGCAGGTAGAGCCGGGACTTCACAGGCTGCACAGCGCCCGCGAAGGCTTCCGCATACTTGTATTCTGCCATCACACCGGTACGGCCGTTCCCCATAACGAACGACCCCTCAGAAACGAGCATGGCTTGCGGATGCGCCCCTTGAAGCTCCTGCTTGCAGCGCGCGAATTCGTCATTGCTGAGTTTAGCGCGAGCCGTATCGATCACGTGCTGAGGTGAGCCAATGGAAACCACCTTCGGAGAGGGATAGACGTAAGTCGTAGCCGCGATCGCTCCATTCGGTCCGACATAGTTGTATCCCGCGCTCACGTCCGATCCGTCGGGCGCATACTGCTTCAAAGTGGCTTCACGGGTGAAGTCTCCAAGCCGAGCCGGAAAGGGCACGCCGGATTGCTCGTGAACAAGCGTGTCGGCGTCTGCTGCAGATGTCTGAGGCGCCGAGGGCCCATGACTCGACGGGCATCCCGCAGTGCCGATCGCCAAGCCCATGAATAGGATTGCAGTGAGGTAATGTTTCAAGGATTCCTCCGGCCCACCAACCAGGATTCTATTGACCAACCGGCCAATATAACACGGCAAGCGGTCAACAAGGTTGGCCGAAGGCCGGAGGTGGCCAGCGCGTCGGCGCGTTGCGAACCCCCAGCTTCGCTCTCAGTTAGGTGCCGCAGCTGCCCGGCAATCCTGCCCGATGACTCTCTCCCATGTGGTAACGCGCCTTCCGCACCTTCGACACGCCCGACGTCGCACGATCTTGCCCTCTCGTGCAGCGCGCGTGTACACGACGCGGAATCGCTGAGGCCCGCAATTGGGGCACACAAGACCTCGGAATCGCGCAGCTTCTGACGCCACTACGAGACCGCCTTCGCCCGCGCGGTGCGCCCCGTGTTCGCCTTGATCCGTTGTGCCTTACTACCAGAGAAGCGTTCCCATCTCTGAACGGCCTGATCGCAATAGTTCGGGCTGATCTCGATGCCGTAGCACTTGCGCCCCAGCTGCTCCGCAGCGATCAGCGTCGTCCCGGAGCCGAGGAACGGGTCGTATACGTCGTCACCCTTCCCACCGTGGTTCCGGATCGGACGACGCATGCACTCCACCGGCTTTTGCGTGCCGTGGGTGGTGATGCCGGTTCCGTCCTTCTGCGCGATGTCCCAGACGGTGGATTGGGTGCGGTCCCCAAGCCACTTGGCCGAACCGCCAGCGCGGACGGCGTACCAAGCCGGTTCATGCTGCCAGTGGTAATGCCCGCGACCAATCACAAAGCGAGGCTTGCGCCAGATGATCTGCGTGCGAATGTCCAGGCCAGCGGACTTCAGGTTCACCACCAGGTCCGCGGCGAAGCGCCCGGCATGCCAGACGTAAGCAACGTGGCCGGGGAAGAGCTTGTACGCTTCAGTCCAGTCAACGCGGTCGTCGTTCTTTACCTTTCCTGTCCGGGGGCTGTGGTTCAGCCCCTCGCGGTGACGCCACCTGGGATCGTACTCAACGCCGTAGGGCGGATCGGTCACCATCAGGAATGGGACGGCGCCTTCGAGCACGCGCGCGACGTCGTCGGCCTTGGTTGCATCGCCACAAAGAACTCGGTGATCACCGAGGAGCCAAAGGTCACCGGGCTCGGTGATCGCGTTCTCCGGGACATCGGGGACGTCGTCCGGATCGGTTAAGCCGGGTTTCTCGTCGCTCATCAACCGCGCCAGTTCTTCTGCATCGAATCCCAAAAGGCCCAGGTCGTAATTCGCCTCCTGCAATGCGGCCAGTTCAATTGGCAGCAGAAGCTTGTCCCACTCTGCGATCTCGCCTGTGGCGTTGTCGGCGATCCGGTACGCCCGCACCTGCTCCGGGGTCAGATCCGTGGCGATGTGGACCGGGACTTTCTTGAGGCCCAGCTTGCTCGCCGCCTTGAATCTCGTGTGGCCGACGACGATCACGCTCTCCGCATCTACGACAATCGGCTGGCGGAACCCGTACTCCTTCAGCGACGCGGCGACCGCATCCACCGCGTCGTCGTTGATGCGCGGGTTGCCGGGATAGGGCTTCACCTTGTCGATCGGCCAGAGTTCAACCTTCACGGCGATCTCCTACAAACATCTGCCACTGTGGCACCCCCGCGCCAGTCGCAACGTGGCGCGGATCGGCGTGGATGGGGACAATCCCCGTCCGGGCGGCGCAGGAGGCGACGTCGGGCCACACAGGGCCAACGGTCGCGACCCCAGCGTCACCGAGCCCGGCGCTCAAACCACCAACGCGACCAACGCAACCAACGCGGTGGTTCCCATTGCGCCGTACCTTCCTCCTGCGCGCGTGTGCGCGTGCGCCCGTGCGCGCGCGATATACAATGGGAACTAACGCGTTGGTTGCGTTGGTTGCGTTGGTCATGATGGAGCTCCGAGGCCGATTCCAGAGTAAAAACGAACACCGCTAGTTCCCTGTCGGCAGGTGACGCCGGGGACGGCCGCGTAGAGGTCGCGGGAGAACACCTGCTTGATCGACACGTTCACCCGCCCGTCGGCGACACACCACGACTTCCATTCGTTGTAGAGATCATCCACACAGACGCGATGGTCAGGTCCAACCACGCAGCGCTCGCGCACGAACGCGCCGACGGGGCTGGTCAGGTCCTCGAGTTCCTGAACCACGTCGGCGACCTTGGAGGGCCTCTGGAAGTGCCCTTGGGCACGCAGGCGCTTCCAGCCTTCCACCGCCCAGAGCAGGATCCCCGGCAATTCAACCAGTAGGCGATCCGTCAGATCGGTGATCTCGTCTCCATAGAACGACCGGGTCAGACGGAGGAGGATGAAACGCCCCGCTAGGGCGGCGCTGGAGTCACTGAAGCGCGGCAGTTCGTTGGACAGGAACATGAAGCGCGTGGGCAGCTTCATGGTGACGCTGGGCATGAACTTGCGATCGATGGTGAGGGTGTCTTCTCCGGTGATGCACAGCAGTCGCTCGACCACCGTGGCTACGTTCTCCCCGCTGAAGCGAGCATCGGAGACGATCGCCAGCGACTTGCCGATCAATGGCGCCAAGCCGAAGTTCCCCGCCAAGCTTCCCGTAGTGGGCCCAGCAACATTGGCGATGCCGATGAGGTTTGACAGGATTCGGGCGATCGTCCCCTTGCCGCTGCGCTTCGGGCCGATGAGCAGCAGCGCCTTTTGCTGGGACGTGTCGGCGGTGAGGCAATAGCCGAACCAGGTCTGCAGCGTCATGATCTGTTCGGCATCGTCGCCAAACAGATCATCCAAAAAGGCCAGCCAGGCGATCGGTTTAGCTGCGCGGGAGTCGTAGTCGAAGGTCAAGGCGGCGGTGTTAAAGAGCAGCGGCGTTGGTTCCAGGACCTTCTCGCTGGGGATGTGCAGCGTCAGGGACTTGCAGCAAAGCAGTTCCCTGGGATCGAGCCGGTCAACCGAGCCGTCGAGCCAGGACGGGACCGCAACGCTGGCGTCGAGGTGCGTGAAGGTCTTGATCGATTCCAAGGCGGCGTTGACGGTCGTTGGATTGCTGTCGAACGGCGCCAGCTGCATCTCACCGAGGCCCCTGTTGAATACATAACGAAGTGCTGCGTGCAACCAGTGCTGCAAGCGGCACTTGGCGGCGGCATCCTCGATCTCGGCGTAATGGTTATCGCGCCACTCCATTAACCGGCCTGCGTAACACACCAGCGTCCGATGCTGCTCGTGTGCGTGGAACTCGCCCACGTAGGCTTCGGCGGTCGGTAGCGTGCGTCGCGGGGAGAGAACGAGCTTGCCACTCTGAGGATCGCGCGTGCCCAGCTTGATCAGACCTTGCTCGTCCTCTTGTGGTTGGACGGCGGGAGTATTCTTCGAGCACGACCCCTTCACCCCCAGCCACTCTTTGACGCGATTGACCACGTCGTCGCCCATGATCTTGGCGAGCGTGGTCCACCCCGTCGCTTTTCCGCCCTCGGCCAGACGCTTGGCGGTGTATTCAGCGACACGAAGGCGGGTCTGTTTGCCCGGTTCACCTCCGCCTACTTCGGCCACGGCGCAGATGAACTCCGTGACGTCCTCCTCGGCCCAGCCGGCGCGAATCAATCCACCCGCCAGCGCCTTTTCTGTCTCATGTCGTGACCCCTCGCCGGGCCAGTACTTCGCCAGCAGCGTTGCCGCCCCCAACTTGTGGAACAGTGCTAGCAGGTACTGGGCATCCACCTCTGCCGCGCCGGTGATGCTATCGCCCGGGGTAAACTCGATCGCCTCGCCGGATTCGTGGGTCGATCCCGGCGCGATGGTTTGGGCACCGGTGGAGCGAAACTCGACCAGGGTGGGACGCTTCTTTTTCCCGTCCACAATCTCATCGCGAACATCCTTGAACGTGACTGTGCGCGGCGGCGGACTGCACCGAAAGAGATAGTGTGAGAGCAGCTTGGACGCTCTACCGAAACGGGCGCCCGTCGGGGGCAGAATGAGCGGAGCCAATGCGATGGCCTCAACGCAGTCCAAATCGATGTCGATCAGTCCCCCGCTGGGCTCCCCCATGAGGATACCGATGTTCTGCGGCCGACCGTTGAAGTGATGCGGAAGGTCCGCCTCATCGAGGCGTGACTGTTCCCAAGCCGTGTAGCCGGGGTTCTTGCTGCGATGCGGCACCGGGACCACACGACAACCATGACGGGTAAGGAGAATGGCAACATCGAGAGAAGACATCGAAGTGGCACACGGCGTTTAATGGGAGAGCTTGCGAAACAACCGACGCTGCTTGGACCACAACGGCTCTGCAGCGATCGGATGAATTTGCCATTCGTTGATGGGATCGTGACCTAATTCCACTGGTGGAAGGGTTAAGAGCTTCTCTTGAATGTCGGCAGCGAGATTGAGCAGGATCATGATCTGCCCGACGCGGGCGCGGGTGACACGCCCCACCCGCGCTAGCTCCGCGTAATCATTCGCCTCCCCACGCCCCATCAGATCCTCGAACCGGATGGCCAGCGCCATCAGCCGGGAGACGCGCGGCACGCGCCCCGTCCTGGGGGCGCGGCCCGGTTGGGTGCGCTTCCACATCTCCAGCTGTCCATGCTCGCCGCGTAGGAATTGAACCGGGCACGTTAGCGTCAGCATCGCATCCATCGTTGACCGTTTCATGATGCTTCCTCGTGTGTATGTGTTCATGCGCCAGGGTCTTGAGGCCCGTGAGGTGGAACATGATCGACACCGTCCCCGCTTGCCGTCATACTCCAACCGATTGATCACCAGCTGAATCACGCGCCTCCCCCGACACCGACGCCAAAGCCGATCCAGCGGCCGCTTCCCGCGATAGGCGAACCGACTCCACGCCAAATTCCCTGCGAGCGAAACCGAAGAAGATCAGCTCCAACGTCCGCCCCACTTCGGTTGCCGTGTCGATCATGACGCTGCGATCGGCGCGGTTGAGGATGCAATGGGCATCCAGGGCCACCCGATCTCTGCCGTGCAGGATCTCAGCCGCGAGATGGGACAGGGAAAGCGTTGACTCCAGCTCCGCTAGGGCGACGAAGGACGGGAACTGGAAACAGGTGTTTGCGCCAAGGCGCATGCGGGCATCTCCTTTACTTAGGAGCCCACACGACCCTTCGCTATGCGACCGGGGGAGTGTCTGGCGGGATGGCGGCGAACACACCGCCGCTACTGTATTTATACCGAGCGGTTGGTGCGGTTGGTTGTCGAAATCGAAGTTTTTCATACCAGCACCTGAAGATGCTCCGTGAGGCGCCGCCGCAGACCCCGCACCCGCTGGCGGGACAATCCGCTCGCGCGGATTACGCCTGCGTCCCCGCCATGCCGCATGTACAGGATTGCGATTGGATGGAGGTCGACAGGCAGGCTGGCCACGACCCCGCCGACGTCGGTGCGGAGATCTACCTGCTCCAGCGTCAGCTCCCGGCCATCGGCCGGCGGTTCCACCAGCGAATCGATACAACGCTCGCGGCGACGATCGCGCTTCTGAGCTCGGGTATGCTGCGCCATCGAGATGCTGCGCGTGGTGACAATTCTGGTGGCGAACGTGCGGCAACTGGCTCGGGTGGCGTCGTACCTCTGCATTCCCGCTACCACATGCAGCCACAGGTCCTGCCGCAGATCGTCCTCGTCGGACGGGCTGAAACCCAGGCTTCGAGCCAGCCGCCTGGCCTTGCGGCGGATCAGATCAGCAACAACCGGATCGACATCCTCGTGTCGGGCAGCCATGTTTACTCCGACTCCACGTGGTCGGTGACTTCCAGTAGCAACGGCAGCCCATGCGCGATCTCGATGCGTTCGACGATCCCATCGCGCAATCGCTCGATATGCGTAAGCAGCTCAACGATCGACGCCTTCAGCGCCGTGTCTGGAGCAGTGATTTGGGGTTCGTTGCGACCGCCGACCTTCAGGGTGCGCGTCAACCGTGGGGCAGGCTCGAATACCGGCTCGCCATTTCGAACGTGCAAGCCTTCGATTCGACCGAAATGCACTTGGGTAAGGAGATGAACAAGGCGCTGGCGAGCTGGCGAAAGCTGACTGGGGCGCGGGTCGGGTTGCTGGGATCGTGGGGTGTTAGGCATCTGCCGACGCTCCGATTGAGGCTGGCGGCGTCGGAGGGTCGGTCGTCCGTCGTGGACATCACGCGCGCCTCCGTTGCTTCCGGCCGGACGTCGGTAGTGAATCGTGGAAATGGTCGGGGAAATACTGCGAGTATTTCCGGCAGAAAACACAGAAAACTTCCGGCCTTTGGAAATGCTCTGAGGAAGTAGTCGAGCCTACTTCTCCCGGAGTCGAGTGAGCGGCTGGAGATGCTCGTGCTTGCCACACGTCCCGCAGGCCGGCTGCGCCGCCTCCGTACGGGTCGTTTCAGCGCACGCACGGCACAAGTAGCTCACGGGCCGACCTGTCGTGTTGGTCAGCCGAACTCCCTGACCGATCGCGGCAATCGCTTGGTCAGGATTGGGGCATTGGTGAGCAACGAATTCATAAAACTTCACGACATCGATCCACTGCGCGTGTGGGACAAAGGTCTTGTTCCCCTTCCCAGGAATTTTCCGCGCGTCTAACGTCATGCCTTGAGTCACCACCGCCTTTCGGAGGGCTCCTAACCGCTTGAGCGTGGGATTCGAATTCGGCTCCGCCCAGCCGAGCATCGACGCTTGCTTGCTCGGAGCGAGCAGGTCCGCGTCGGTGGGACCAGCATCCTCGCGGGAGGGATTGGTGCAGATGTGATCTCGCTCAATTTGTCGTCCAAAGCGCACCATCTTCAGATAGGAATCGAAAAGTGCCCCCAGGAGTGAGAATAAGGATGAAAGCGAGTACACCGCCGTGAGCTTCTCACGCGTTACAGCCGCAAGGACTCTCCTGTACTCAACGGCTCCTGTGCCTCTGCTCCCTTCAGTCGCGGCGGCGCGTGGAACGTACAGGCTGTCGGGGAAGACAAGGCACCCGTCTTCGACCGTGACCTCGCCGATGTGCACCCCGACGCCACCGCGGCCCGTCAAGCGAATGTTGGCACCGAAACGCGCAAACTCTGTTTCAAGTGCGCGAGGAAACTCGATCGCCATCCCCAAGACCGCATGAATCATGGTGAAGGGCACGCCGGACTCGCGCACAGCGGGAAACTCGGCGTCAGTCAGCTCCTGGTCGCCACCGCCTTCGTTGGCGTGCCAGAGCACACTGCGGACAGCCAGCCATATCTGATCAGTAATGACACTCAATTCTGCTACCGCTTCATGGAGATTCGCGCCGTACACGGCGTAGGCGACTCCGCTTTTCGGGTTGTGCTGGTACGTGCAATCCGCATTTCCGATGAACGCACGCAGCGCCGCATCGGTCAAGTCATCATCGCGAATCGCAGTGCCCGAGAGTTCGACATAGCGAAGGTCTGGAAACGCCTCCGCAAGGTGGTGGAGACACTTCGCGACGCGGCGGACACCGTTGATTTCTGTGCGTGACATATCGCGTCTGTCCACTTCGTTAGCGTCCATTTCGTGGAGACTCACACCCAATTCTCTGACGAATTCTCACGCCCCGTCTGATTGTCCGGACACAAGTCCGGGGATCGGGACGTCATCGTTGTAGTCGAGCAATCTGGCAGTGACCAAGCAGGCACCTCGCTGGAAAAACGGGTGGATAGCCGGAACCGACGCAAATGACTTGGTGTCCAAGATTGGTTGGACAACGCGCTTCGGTCCCAGCGCGAACTTCTTGTGCCCGTTGCTCACCTTGGAAGTGACTATTCCGTAGCGATCCAACTCAGCCGCAACATCGAATATCTCGCGGTTCCCGATGTCCTTTGGAAAGCCTCCCTTCGGCAAATTCTCAGACCAAAGAAACGCCTTGTTCAAACTGGTGCCGCCCCACTTATCCTGACGCTCCAATTTGCGAACGATGAGATACGCGATGAGCTCTCGTTGCGGGATCCGAGGCTCTCCGTCGTCGTAAGCTTGCCTAGCGGTTTCACAGACTGCCCAAAGCTCGTCAGCGGTTCGCAAAGCGATCACGTAAACAATCGCCTTTCGGCGCAGCATGGCCTCTAGGCGCGCTCGTAGCTTCGCCTGCACATTCTGAATAAATATCACGGGACCGGGGGCGCGCCGTACTAGATCAAACTGAGTCGGGACATCGAAAGCAGCATTCTCGTCGTACTGAGCGAGTCGTGTTTTGCATTTGTCCCAATTGACGTCGGCCTTCTGCATCTGCGCAGTCGTCGCCAAGATTTCCGTAATCCCCGGCCAACGGCTTTCGGGAGGATGGAGGATGTGTAGGTGTGGTAGCGGCACTGTTCACCTCAACCACTCCTACTTACCGACTCAGTAAATCAGGGCACAGGGAGAGGACCAAATGCTTCGCGGGCAATCGAAGTTCAAGCAACTCCTCGGTGCTCATTTGCCGCACAGCAGCGACAAGTGCCTCACGCAGGCGACTGTCTCGACCTGCCACTAGCGGTGTGATCGGCGCACGCGGACTTGGTGGCATGACGTAGAGCAAGTCTGCATCGATGTGATTCGCCTTTCTCCAATCTTCGGCCCGGGCTATGACTCGCTGGGAGCGCCGCCGATTCCATTCCGCGGACAAGAAAACATCCGTGCCCTTCAGCGCTTCCGCGAAATCCCGCCACCAATGAGCGGAATTCAGCGCTCCCACAAGCCTTTGATTGTCGTCTTTGCCCTCCTTCTTCAGGAAAGCGTAGGCATCGTCCCGCTCAGAACTTTGATCGAAGCGCTGCACCTCCACCCAATCATCAGCAGGCTCGGGACATTTCTCCTGCCCCATTTTTATTTCACCAGTTCGTCGATGCATGAAACGACGTCCAACCGGCGATTCTGCAATAAACGCGAGCCACAGCGAATTCCGCAACTTGCGAAAACGCGGCGCGGGCGTGCGGTTGCAAACTGCGGATTTTGGCGCTTCAACGGGAGCTCTTTCAGTGGGGGGCCAGATCGCGAGTACGCTTTTCGCATTCGGCCCGACGCGAACCAGGTCTCGACGAGCCAACTCACGCAGGACGTCGCCAAACTTTGCGTATCCCGCTGTTAGAGGTTCGACATTCAGGGACTGACGTACTAGGAGCCCGGCTCTCGCCGCTGTCATTCCGCTCAACAACTCTTGTGGCTTGAAGTTCGTGGTGATGATCCGTGAGACTTCCGCGATGTAATACTCTGCGTCCATTGCCATGCCTCTAAAAGCGAAGCGACTCCTAAGCTTGGCCTAGGAGTCGCTTCAAAAGCTATATGGCAAGAACTGGAGCAGAGTCTTAAATGATTTTCGGTTTCTCCTGCTACTAGGGATGCTTGCTCATCACCCCGTCAGGAAAAATTGACCCGGTCCAAGCTCCCTCTCGTGTGCGAAGGTGGTATACCTTGAGCCGCACAGGATCAGTCGCCACACTCATTATCGATCGGATGCGTGCGAAAGTCAACCAGAAAATTCAGTTTTGACTTGACAACGCCGTTCTTGTTGTCACCGAGCCGAACATTATCAGAACGCGCAGATGACGGCGTCAGGCAAGCCCTTTCAGCGACCAGGCGCATCCAAATCCGTCGTTGTTGACGCCACCCGACCATGGCTGCGATTGGCCGCACCTCCCATTCCATCACTGGGTCGCTCCCGGATCGCACGGGCGGCAGGAATAGGATTTCCTCTTGAATGTCCGGCGCGAGTAGTAATAGGTTCATTATCTGCGTCACCCGCGCCCGCGTCACGTGCCCCACCCGCGCCAGTTCCGCGTAGTCCTTCACCTCGCCCCGGCGCAACAGATCGTCGAACCGGATCGCCAGCGCCATGAGCCGCGAGATGCGCGGCACGCGCCCGGTGACCGCCGTGCGCGTCGGCGCGGGCCCCCGCCGCATCTCCAGCCGCCCCTTCTCGCACCGCTGAAAGTGCACCGGGTACGTCACCGTCAGCGTCGGGTTCTTCAACGTCATCTTCATGCGGCCACCTCATGTCCATGTTCCCGCGCAAGCGCCTTGAGTCCCGTCGGGTGGAAGGTGATCGACACCGTCCCATCCCTCCCGTCGTAGGCCACCTGATCGACCAAGAGCTGAATCACCCGAGCGTGCTCCCTCGGCGCGAGCTGCGCCCACATGGGATCGAAAGCGGCCAGTGCCCCTGCTACCTCATCCCGATCAATCCGCTCGCGCTGAAGCTTCAGCATCTGCTCCTTCAACGCAGTTGCCCGCTGCTCGGCCTTCTGGATTTGCTCGTTGATCTCGGCCAGCCGGTCGGGTTGTGGCGGCATCGCGGCCATAACCTTCTTCAGCGCGGCGCGATGCCGGGCCACTTCGCGTTCAAGCGCTTTCTGCTCCGCCTGCGCGTCCGCTAGTGCCCTGGCACTTTGCTGTCGCATCTGCCGCAGCGTCCCCTCCAGCACCGCCGGGTCGCGCCCGATCCGCTTGATCTGATCGACGACGAACTGTTCGATCTGCCCCGCCGGCACCGACTTGGTCGGGCAGGAATCCCACCCCCGCTTCTGCGCCTGCACGCAGACGTAATAGCGGTAGCGTTTGGAATCACCGCCGTCCTCACCGTTCCCCTTGACCGTGTAGGTGTGCATCATCGAGCAGTTGCAGCAGGCGCAGTGCAGGATGCCCTTGAGCAACGCGCCGTAACGGTTGCGCACAGTCGCGCCAGCGGTGTTTCCGTTGCGGCCGAGAATCGCCTGCACCTTCTCGAACAAGGGCTTCTTGACGATCGCCGCGTGCTCGCCGGGATAGACCTGGTCGTGGTGGGTGACCAGCCCGAGGTAGGTCTTGTTGGTCAGGAGGCGGTGGACCGTGGTCTTGTCCAACGACTGCCCGCCCCGCTCGTTCCCCTTGCGGGTGGTCCATTGCTTGTTGCCCCAACCCCGCTTGACCAACACTTTTACCACGGGGATAAGGGCCTGATGCTCGGCGTAGAGCTCGAAGATCTTGCGGACCCGATGCGCCTCGTCCTTGTTGACCACCAGCTTGGCGCCAGCGGGAGAGGAGAGGATGTCGTAGCCGAGCAGTGGCCTGCCACCGGCGAACTTCCCCTTCTTCCGCGCCGCTGCGATCTTGTCCCGCGTACGCTCGGAGATGATCTCCCGCTCGAACTGGGCGAAGGAGAGCAGGATGTTCAGCGTTAGGCGGCCCATCGAGTGCGTCGTGTTGAACTGCTGTGTGACCGAGACGAAGGAGACGTTGTGGGCGTCGAACACCTGCATCATCCGACTGAAGTCCATCAGGGAGCGGGAGAGTCGATCGACCTTGTAGACCACGACGCAGTCGATCTTCCCCGCCTCTATGTCCGAGATCAGCCGTCGCAGCGCCGGCCGTTCCATATTGCCGCCGGTGAAGCCACCATCGTCGTAGCGATCGGACAGGCAGACCCATCCCTCGTGTTTCTGCGCGGCGATGTACGCCTGCGCGCTCTCACGCTGGGCGTCGAGGCTATTGAACTCCTGCTCCAGACCCTCCTCGGTGCTCTTGCGCGTGTAGATGGCGCAACGCACCAGCTTCACGTCCGGCGCCGGTCTGGCGTTCTTGCGCGTGCTCATTACTGCTTGTCCTTCCGGGGTTCGGTCAGGCCGAAGAAGAGCAGGCCATTCCAGTGGGAGCCGGTGACGGCGGTGGCGACGGCGGAGAGGGATCGATACACCTGACCTTCGTAGTCAAAGCCGTTGGGCAGGACCTTCACCTCGATCTGTCGACCTCGGTACTTGCGGGTCAGGACGGTGCCCGGAATCGGAAGGCGATCGTGGGTGGTCTTGGGCGCGGGCAGCGTCACCTTCCGCGTCTCGCCGTTCAGCGCCGCCTTTGGTGGTCGGGGAATTGTCAGGCGGATGTCGGCGTCGCGCGCGAGCTCCTCGGCCCGGCGGCGGGCCCGTTCGGACAGACCCCCTTCAGCCAAAGATTGAATCCGCCAGGCGATCCGTTTGAACAGGAAGTCCTTGTTGCCCGATCGGGTCGGTTCCCCGAAGGCCTCCAGATACTTCTCCCGCAACTGCCCCACCGTCATCCGCCGCAGGACGGCGATGGTCTGCTCGACTTTCTTCGTGCCCGTCGTCATGCCTCAACTCCTTCTGCGCTCTCGGTTTGCGTTAACTCCACGGGCACATGAACGCTCGTTTCGGGAGAGACATCAAGTCCAGTCGGCGCGGATTTTGGAGGCGGGCGCAGGGCTAGCGCCCGGCGCATGCCGGTGGCCAAAATCGCGGCCAATTCGTCGAGGCGCTGTTCGGCGGTGAGGTGGCGCGGGTCGGTAGGATCGACGGTGACGGCCATCGGCGCTCCTGGTGGAGGTCTCGATGCCCGCAATCACCTTCGCTTTGCGACCGGTGGGTTGCCTGGCGTGATAATCATGACCGGCGCGACGCCGGCGATGTTAACTGGTATATACGTGAAGGATTCGCGAGTTGGTTGTGCGGTCGTACCGGAGACGGTGATCCCGCAAGGGACCAGGGCTCTGAAGTGGTTAGCACCTTCACGAAGTAAGCGATTATTTAAAATGCGATTGAGCTAGAGACACGTCACTGGTGCCGAGATCACCAACACATCCCCTCGTTGTCGTAGATCTGAACGTCCTCAAAGACGAAAGACTATCTGAATTCGTAGCCCCCAAAGGTTGGAGCCTGCTGATCCCAGACATCGCCTTCACTGAGGCAGCGGACCAGGTGAAAGCGGTTGAAGCCATTGAGAGCATCTTCGGATTTTGCATAAATCAGCCGTGTCCAATTTGGCTGGGCAAGGACCGTGATCTGCTCTTTCACTCCCCCGACAGGAAAGTTCGGCTTTTAGACCTCGTGCACGGCCATCCGATCAACAGGCATCGTGGCGAGCTCTTGCGCGCGCTAGATTCCTGGCGAGAAAAGCTCATCGCGTTTCGAGGCAGTGAAGAGCATGAGAAGTATGTCCAAAGCGGGCAATGGTTTGTGGAATTGACCGCTGAATATCGCGAGTACTTCAATCAGAATCACCCCGCGCTACGCGACGATCTAGATTCTCCCGCATGGGTTCGCGAAATGGTTCAGGATCCAGCGCTCGTTGCAGGACCTGTGCTGAAGTTCAGGCAAGAAATTGAAGCCGCCCAGCTTCCTTTGAAGCGCATGCAGCGTCGTCGGCTGCCGCTCTTCCGCAAGACCTTGGAGCGGTTTCCCGACTCACTACCGCTCGCCCGGTGGATGCGAATAGTCGCACGATATGCGATCATGCGGGCAAACCTTGAGCCAGGGAGCAAGACGGATCGTAGGTTTCCGAACAATTTTGACGACAGTTTCTACGCTCTTGCGGCGTCGTACACGGGACACCTCCTAACGAACGACAGCGGTTTACGTGACGTTGCCGCCATGATTGCTCCGGGCATTCGGCTTTGGCGCTGGATAGAGGGACGGATCGAACAGGCAAGCTGAGTGAAGGAACGACTTTTAGGTCAGGCCATTGTCCCTGCGGACGAGACTTTTTCTTGTCAGGTCCCCTTACTTCAAAGAAGATGCACCTTCCGGGCTCGACAACATTCAGAAGTGGGAGTGGCATAAGGTGGCAAAGCGGGCGAAATCCAACGACAAGACAAACGGCAATAACGGCTCCGGCGCGAATCTCGGCTTCGAGGCCAAGCTCTGGCTGGCCGCGGACAAGCTGCGCAACAACATGGACGCTGCGGAGTACAAGCACGTCGTACTGGGTCTGATCTTTCTCAAGTACATCTCCGACACATTCGAAGAACATCACGCCCGCCTCCTGGCCGGTGAGGGTGACTACGCCGGCGCCAATTCTGAGGACAAGGACGAATACCTCGCCGCCAATGTCTTCTGGGTGCCGAAGGAAGCCCGCTGGTCTCATCTGCAATCCCGGGCCAAGCTGCCGGGAATCGGCAAGGACGTTGACGATGCGATGGTCGCACTCGAGCGTGACAACCCACGCCTCAAAGGGGCACTCAACAAGAACTACGGCCGCGCCGACCTCGACAAGCACCGCTTGGGCGAGCTGATTGATTTGATCGGATCCATCCAGCTCGCCGACGTCGCCAGCCGGTCCAAGGACCTGCTCGGGCGCGTCTTCGAATACTTTCTCGGACAGTTCGCCAGCGCCGAGGGCAAAAAAGGTGGCCAGTTCTACACGCCTTCCTGCGTCGTGCGGTGTCTCGTCGAGATGCTCGGTCCTTACAAAGGCCGCATCTACGACCCCTGCTGCGGCTCAGGCGGCATGTTCGTTCAGTCGGAGAAATTCGTCGAGGCCCACGGCGGTAAGCTTGGCGACATCAGCATCTACGGCCAGGAGAGCAACCCCACCACCCGCCGCCTCGCGGTGATGAACCTCGCCCTACGCGGCATCGAGGCGGACTTCGGGCTGGAGCACGCCGATACCTTTCGCCGCGATCTCCACCCTGATCTCCGCGCCGATTACGTCCTTGCCAACCCGCCCTTCAATGACTCCGATTGGTTCCGCAAAGACGACGACGTCCGCTGGGCCTACGGCATCCCGCCCAAGGGCAATGCCAACTTCGCCTGGGTGCAGCACTTCATCCACCACCTCGCCCCCAAAGGCATGGCGGGCTTCGTCCTCGCCAACGGCAGCATGTCATCCAATCAGTCCGGCGAAGGGGACATCCGCAAGGCCATCATCGAGGCCGACTTGGTGGACTGTCTGGTTACATTGCCCGGACAACTCTTTTACACAACTCCGATTGCTGTCTGCCTTTGGTTTATTTCCAGGGACAAGCAGAGAAGGAGAAAGATCGACCGACGAAAGCAAACGCTTTTCATGGACGCACGGGAGATGGGGACAGTTGAAGACAGAAAGTATCGCGTCTTAACAGACGAAGAGATCAAGCAGATCGTCTCAACCTACCAATCTTGGTGTGGAAATAATGACGCGAAGTACTTGGACGTGCCTGGTTTCTGCGCGTCGGCGACGACAGCTCAAATCGCGGAACGCGGCTACAAGTTGACACCCGCCCCATTTGTTGGATCGGCCGACATTGAAATGGATGAGACTCCTGTAGAGGAAAAGATGAAAGCGCTGTGCAAGGAGTTGAGCAGGCAGCTGAACGAATCAGAGAAATTGGATGCTGCCGTTCGCAGCAACCTGAAATCCTTCGGCTATGAAGTCTAGTGCGAGCCAACTTCAAACTGTCGAGCTCGGCGACGTTGCGTTCGAGAGCAAGGAACGCGCGGAATCGCAAACTGACAATGGTCTGCGTGTGTACGGAGTTGATCGCGCCGACGGGCTTACTCCCGACGCCAAATACACCTCGAAAAAACTTGGACGCTACAAGTTGCTCAAGCCCACGATGTTTGCCTACAACCCGATGCGTCTGAACATCGGCTCGATTGCCTACTGCACCGAGAGGCACCCTGTTGGCCTCGTTAGCCCGGACTACGTCGTGTTCGGCTGCAGAAAAGAAAAACTCGACCCGAACTTTTTTAGCTACTTCGTCAAAGGACCTGTTTGGAAGCAGTGGACGACAGCGGCAGGTGTAGGCTCCGTGCGAGTGCGTATTTACTTTCGCGAGTTGGCTCGAATGCCGATCGTTCTCCCGCCGCTCGCCGAGCAAAAGGCCATTGCGGCAGTGCTTGGGGCGTTGGACGAGAAGATCGAGTTGAACCGGGAGATCAACGCAACGCTGGAGGCGATGGCGCGGGCGCTGTTCCAGAGCTGGTTCGTGGATTTCGATCCCGTCCGCGCCAAACTCGACGGTCGCAAAGCCGCAGGACTCGACCAGGAGACAGAGTCCCTTTTTCCCGCCGCCTTCCAAGAATCTCTATCGGGACCGATTCCGCGCGGATGGAAGTTGACGACCTTGGGCGAGCTCTGTGGCCAAGGGGAGGGGAGCATTCAGACCGGCCCCTTCGGCGCGCTCCTTCATGCTTCGGATTATGTGGAGGAAGGTGTCCCGTCGATCATGCCGAGCGAACTCCGAGATAATCGCATCGACGTTACTTCCATTGCACGAATTCGTGCGCAGGATGCCGAGAGGTTGAGTCTCTATCGGGTACAGACCGGCGATGTCGTGTATAGCCGTCGTGGGGATCTCGAACGGCGTTCTCTGATTCGCCGGGCGGAGGATGGTTGGCTTTGCGGCACTGGTTGTATGCGAGTCCGTTTCGGACCACGTGGACTCAACCCGTTGTTCGGGGCGGCGTACCTCGGCACGCGAGAATCTCGTGCTTGGGTCGTGCGTCACGCCGTGGGCGCGACGATGCCAAACTTGAACACCGCTATTCTCGGTGCACTGCCGATGGTGACGCCGCCCACCGAACTTCAAACACGATTCGCGGAGATTGTTGGGCCTTGGGATGAACGCGGCACTATCGCGCTCGAACAATCCCGCACCCTCGCCACTATGCGCGACGCGCTGCTACCGAAGCTGTTATCCGGCGAGTTGAAGACGGAGGCGGCGTGAGGAGACGTTTGCTTACAACGTTTGGATAGATGTCGCGAAGCAATCGTTAAGGGAGAAGAAGTATGACTCCGAACACGCTTGGCCGATTGCAGAAAGTTGAATTGCGGGAAGCGTGGCTTTCAGAGCCCAACGACTTCACACCGTGGCTCGCTCAAGAGGAGAATCTCAAGCTCCTCGGCGAAACGATCGGCATCGATCTGGAATGCGAATCACAGGAGAAGGATGTCGGCCCATTCCGAGCGGACATCCTGTGCAAGGACACTGCGACCGACGATTGGGTCTTGATCGAGAATCAGCTCGAGCGCACCGATCATTCGCATCTGGGACAGCTACTCACCTATGCGGCAGGTTTGAACGCCGTCACGATCGTCTGGATCGCGCAGAGATTCACAGACGAGCACCGCGCGACACTCGACTGGCTCAATGAGCGGACCGACGAGAAGATCAACTTTTTCGGGCTGGAGGTTGAATTGTGGCGCATCGGCGACTCGCCAATCGCGCCGAAGTTCAACATTATCAGTCAGCCGAACGACTGGACGCGAACGGTCCAGCAGGCAGCAGGTAGCGGAGAAGTATCAGCCCATGGGCAGCTTCAGCTGAGATTCTGGACTGCGTTCAAGCAGTACCTTGAAGAGAGGCACAGCGTTATTCGCTGCCAGAACCCAGGGCCGAGGAGTTGGAACAACCACTCGATTGGCCGCTCTGGCATACACCTAGCTTCGGCTGTTTCGATGTGGAGTTCGGAGACGGGCAAGAAGGGACCTGAGATTCGCGCGGAACTGTATGTGAGCTGCAGGAATGCGAAGCAGGAGTTCGCCGCCCTGGAGGTGCAAAAGCCAGCGATCGAGGAGGCGCTTGGCTTCTCGCTCGTTTGGCATAACCCGGAGGACGCAGCGACCTGCCGGATGTACACGCGCAAGGACGCGGATTTCACGGATGAGACTCAGTGGCCTACGCAGTTCGAGTGGCTACGGCAGCGACAGGAGACGATGTACAAAGTGCTTGGGCCGATCGTTCGGAACTTGAGAACTGACGCGGCTGGGTCGAATGCCCACGTTTGATGAATCCATCGTCGAAGACGCCGCCCTGAACTGGTTCAAAGAACTGGGCTACGGGATCGGGCATGGGCCCCACATGGCGTCCGGCGAACCAGCGGCGGAGCGGGATTCGTTCGGCGATTGTGTCCTGGTCAAACGCCTGCGGGATGCGATCGGTCGGCTGAACCCGGCTATCCCCGCCGAGGCGAGGGAAGAGGCGCTGCGCAAAGTGCTGCGGCCGGAGACGGCGGCGCTGGTCGGGAACAACCGCGCTTTCCACCGGATGCTGCGCGATGGCGTGGCGGTGGAGTACAAGCGGCCCGACGCCTCCATCGCGGGCGACCGCGTGCGGTTGGTGGATTTTGCTAACGCCGACGCGAACGACTGGCTGGCGGTCAATCAATTTACGGTGATTGAAG
>JADMIO010361553.1_pt1 | contig 65611 bp, 59 predicted proteins | sample 8958161 | NCBI WGS metagenome assembly JADMIO01 (sample SAMN16585339, study PRJNA669376) | soil metagenome | isolation source: Crop rotation soil | place: USA: Cullars Rotation, Alabama | collected 2011
CGCGACTTCAAGTCACGTGAATTCCAAGCTTCGGATCCCACTGTGCTGGAAAGAAGCCGCTGGAGCGCATCCGCAGCTTTGCCGACGCGTTCCGGATTCGAAAGGACAAGACGGATGGCTAAGGCCGTGTACGTCCTGTGCGCATTGACCAGCATCGCCTGTGCGGTGATGTTGCTGCGCGCGTATTGGCGGACGGGCACGCGCATCCTGCTCTGGAGCAGCGTTTGCTTCCTCGGGTTCGCAATTAACAATTGTCTCCTGTTCGTCGATTACGTGGTTTACCCCGACGAGACGATCGTCTGGGCCGCGCCAACCGTGCGCACGCTCGCGGCACTCGTCGGATTGGCGTGTCTGCTTTACGGCTTGATCTGGGACTCGTGCTGAGATGGACTCGAGCGTGCTGCTGAATCAATTCCTGCTCGGCGCCGCGGTGATGGCATGCGCGGCGATCGGCGTGTTCTTCCTGGGGTTTTGGAGGAAGACGCACGATCGGCTCTTCCTCATCTTCGCGCTGGCATTCTGGCTGCTGGCCGCCAACTGGACGACGCTCGCGTTCATTCGCAGCGACGAGACGCGCGGGTGGCTCTACCTGCTGCGACTGCTCGCGTTCATCCTGATCCTCGTCGGCATCGTGGACAAGAATCGCAAGGTCGGAAGCAGTCGGTAGACGTCGCGGCTATCGCGCGGCGTCGCCGAGTAGTTCGGCGCTACCCGCGGTTCGCGCGTGCGCGGGCGACTCATCCGAAATTCCCTCCCCACCGTCGGCCAGCATTTGCGACGCCATCTTGCGCACCGACGCCACGCTCATGTTCCGACCGGGGCAATCGGTGGGCTTCGTGTCGCCGTGGCCGATCACGCGCGACGGCGGAATCTTGTACGTCTTCTCCAGGTACGCGACGAGCTTCGCCAGCGAACGCATCTGATTCGCGGTCGGACGCTCGATGTCGAAGTTGCCCACGAGGCAGATCCCAATCCCGTAGTCGTTGTATTGATTGTCCGGCGTCTTCGCGTGCGCGCCCCACTTCTGCTTCGGCCAGCGCGGGCCGACCTCGATCGCGCCATCGCTCGTCTCGGTCCCGTTGCCGATCACGAAGTGATAGCCCAGTTCGTCCCACCCCTTGTCCTTGTGCATGCGATCGAACGTCTTGGCGGATCCACCGGGCGTCGCGCTGTGATGGATCACGATCCAGTTCCACTGCCGCGCAGCCACTTGCGGCTTCCAGCTTTTCGGGATCGTACCCATCCCGCCCTTCGGCGCTGGCGCCTGCGCGACGGGCGGCGGCGTCCAATGCGGCGCGGGCGCGACGCTTGGCGCCGACGGCTGAATCGTCGGCCCCGCAAAACTCGGCGGCGGGACGCGATCGACGATCGTCTTGTTCGATTGACACCCGACGAGCATGAGCTGCGTGAACAGTGCAGTGCTCGCGAGAAACACCAGCGCGTGGGATTTCGCCATCCGTGGCCTCGCTGTGATCTGAATTGTGCCCAACCCCGGCCGGGCAGCGTACGCAAAGGTCGGCGTCGAATCCATCCGCCGCCGGGCAATTTTTGCCCCGCTCCCGCCGCCGGGAGGTTCTATCGGATACGCCGCGCAAATTCCAGCAGTTCGGCCAATCTCTGGTTCCGCATTGCCACACACAGAATGAACTGGCCGATTTGTAGTCTTTTGTAGTGATTTGTAGCGAATCCGGCGGCCGGGGCGGTTTGGGCGGGCGGGGCCAAGCACTCGGGTCACTCTCGTGCAACTGATTGACGCGCGCATGCTTCACCTCACCTCATTCCGCGCGGACTAGTCGCCGCGGTCCTGTATGACATCATCAGGCCAAGGGGACGACTTAACTGTTCGGCGAAAACAAATCTGAGACCACGCTTCCGTCTCAATCAACCTGTCCAACGGCACGGTCGCAAGCCTGTCGAGCGGGCTGGTCACCGCGACCGTCGGTCGGTTCATGACAACCCGAAGAACTGCTAAGATCAGCGTGGCACAGCGAAAACAGGACGATACACGCCCGGCGCGCGGGGAACGCTATCCGCACCGTGCCATCGATGAATAGTAGTTATCCGTCGCAGAGAGGTCACCGTGTTCAAGATCCAGATCTTCCATCCCGAGTCCGGCTTCTTCATGAACACGAACCACGAGTCAGACGACCTCGAAGAGCTCAAGTTGCTGCTTCGACAAGATGCATTCGCCGGGCCTCGCTTTCAGATCGTCGATGGGGATAGTGTCGTTCGCTTCGGCCCGGTCACGCGCCAGCGGAAAGCGCCCATGAGCATCGAAGACTTGGCGAAGTCGTTTGGCGTTCCCGTGCTCGATCCGCGCAAGGAAGGATATCTTGACGACGAAAGCGACGGATGACCCGTCGCTGCACTGGACCGCGGCCGCGGAGCGTTTATGGGGATTCGAATAGTCGTCGGCACGGCCGCGGCCAGTGAACGACCCTACGTTATCCCGCCCAATGACTCGGTACGCGGCGAAGCTTCTCTTCCAGTTCCACGTCGCCGTCAAAGGCGATCCGGGGAGGCGTCGCCTGTGCGAAGAGCGGATCATCAACTTCAAAGCGCGGTCGCCACGAGAGGCGTTACGGTTGGCAAAGCTCCGAGGTAAGCGCGGCCAACACGCGTACAAGAACACCGACGGCAACAAGGTCTCCTTCCAGTTCGTGGGCGTCCTCGATCTGATGAGCCTCGGTATCGAGTGCGACGCTGAAGAGGTCTGGTACGATATCCGAGAGCGGTTGTTGCCGATGGAACGACGCGCTCAAATCGTTCCGAACGACCGTGATTTGCTCGCACGGCTGAACGGCCGGGCGGAATAACCAACCGACTATGAATCCCACTTCCCGTCAAGCATAAGCCTCCTCGCTCGTCCGCCTACGTCCGCGTGCGCTTCAGACGACTATTCGATGGTCATCCCGAGAGGTCGGGAGCCTCATTCACCCAGACGAGGCCGGTGCCGCATTCGCTGCATCGCACGTCGCGCGTCAGAACATCTCGGGCGCGTGCATCTGGTTAGTCGCGGTCAACCGGCTCGTTCGCACACGGGCGATCTGATTCAAAGCTTCGGCAGGATCGGGACGTCGGATCACGCGAGGATGCCGGCCACAGAAGACAATGCCACGTTCACGGGTCCGGTGCCTTCCGGAGGGGAGAACGCATACGCCGCGCGATCGCACGGATCGCGCCAGCGCGTCCCGTCGCGCAGCATCGCCCACAGGCTCACCAAAAGCTTCCGCGCCAGCGCGACGATCGCGATGTGGCGTCGCGCCCGGCTGCCGCGGCTGACCTTGTTCACGAACGTCTGGGCCCAGGCGTTGTGACGCCAGACCACCCACGCCGCTTCGACCAGCATGCTGCGCAACAGCGCCGGCCCGCGGCGGGTGATGTGCCCGCGGCGACTCATCTGTCCGCTCTCGATCTGCTTGGGCACCAGCCCCGCGTACCCGGCGACCCGGTTCGCGGTCTTGAAGCGCTTCGGGTCGCCCAGGTGAGACACCACGGCTTCGGCCACGCGTGGCCCGACGCCCTTGACGGTCCGCAAGAGCTGCACCCGCGCGTCGTGCCGTTGCAGCTCATCAAGCCTGCGATCCACGACCTTCAACTGCGCATCGGTCGCCTCGATCAGAGCAAGCTCCACGTGCAATCGTCCACGCCACAGGTCCAGCTCATCGGCGCACTCGCTCAGCGGCCGCGCGTACTCCTTCAGCTGCGCGATGCCCGCCTGCGTCCACTGCTTGTTCCCGCGCGCCAGCGCGATCCCCTGCTGGCTGAAGATCGAGCGGATCGCGTTGCGGCTCTGCGTGCGACGCGACACGATCGAGCGGCGGTGCAGGATCAACCGACGCACCTGGCGCCGCTTCGGATCCGGCACGTGAACGGCAGTCAACTGATCGAGCAAACAGAGCCTGGCCAGCTTCAGCGCATCGTCGCGGTCGGTCTTGCGCTTCACGCGTTGCCACCGCCACGCCTCGGCGTTGGCCGACACGACGACCGCCGGCAAACCCAGTGACACGCAGACGTCGTGTACCCAGCCGGCGCAGTCGCAGGTCTCGAAGACCACACGCGTCTCGTGCGGGTCTGTCGTCGCGTGGCGCGCCAGCAGATCGTGCACGGCCTGCGGCGACATCTCGATCGACTCGAACACGTGGCTGCGATCGGCCGCGTTCATGATGCAGGCGACGGTCTTGAACTTCCCGAGGTCCAACGCGATGATCCGGTGTGTTCCCATGCAATCTCCTTTGGTAGAGGAACGCCCTCGATCTTCACGGATCGAGAGCGGGATTGCATGGGTTCTCTGGAATGGACCGGCGGCATACCTTACTTGCGGTCGAGCGTTGCGCCTGCGCCGCCGCGGCCGATCAACCGCATTACGTTACCTGCCTCATGCGATATGCAGTCGCGAACCTCCTCTACCGACTTCGGTTCCCGTCCGGATGGCTGAGCGTGACCGACTTTCGTCCTCACTTCGAGGGCCGTCTGCTCAACGCGTGCACGTTGATCCCTGTAGGCTTAAAGCCGGAGGCCGTCGAACAGCCGTTGTCGCGCAGGCTCCGGCAGTCCTTCAGGTGGATGCGTCTGCTTCGTTTTCTGCTGCGGAGTGGCGACAAGGTGCAGTACTGTCTTGGGACGCTGGAGCCGCGTCACCAGTACATGAAGGCGTGGTCATCGCGGGAAGATTTGGCTGCCGGGGTTCCACCGAGGGACGTTGCCGAGTATTGGCGCGTGAACGGCGGCGTCCAGCCGGCAGATAACCCGCCAATGCACCGGACCGGGCCGGCGGTATAGTTTCTGTTGGTCGAGCGCGGCGCGGCGCCAGCCCGGCCGGTGATCGGCCCTACGCGGCGGTATAGTCTCTGCGGTCGAGTGCCGATTGGCGCCGGCCCGGCCGGTGATCGGCCCTACGTTATGGGCACGGGGAGAGCCGCTATGGAAGTTCCGGGTCTTGGCGAGGTGACGAAGGACGAGCGATTCGGCTGGTACTACAGCAAGCCGATGCCAATCCCGATGTTCGGCGGCAAGGAATGCCGCATCGTTCTTGAGGGCTTCGACGAGGACGAGCACAAGGAAGACTTTCACGTCGCTAGGCAACTTTCTTTCGGGAAGCCCGGCCGTTCTTCGGGAAGCCGATGAACCGCTCTATCGCTACTACAAGGACTTCGAGGAGTGGTGGCTGGAGGATGAAAACGAGCCCATCAAACCGGCCGACGTTTGTCAGCACGTCCGTCTCGGAAGCGAGCCGATGGTGAGTCGCAGGCCGTACGGCGACAAGGGTGTCTACATCTCGGTCGAATGTGGATGCGACTGGGAGAAAGAGCACGGGCTACAACTCGTGCTGAAAGACGGGTTGAAGGTCAACAAGCTCGGTGGGTACGACGGACACCTGACGAATTCCGACGCGTTCGACGATGAGCGTCTTGAGAACGTGATTTATCCGGTACGGTGAATGCGGCGGTGCGGCCGTGCCCATAACCCCGCACTGGAACGGATCGGCCCGGCGGAACGGTCCTGTGATTCGAGAGACGGTCGAGCGCCCGGCCGGCCGTTCAATGCTGATCCATTATGCGGCGCGGATGGCGGCCACGATGGGATACTTCAAACGTCCAGTTCGACGGAGTGTTGCGCGACGCACCAAGCACGCTTTTCTCGAACCGGCTCGTGACATTCTCGCCGCGGACTGGCAGCAGTGCGACCCGTCCGTTCGGCCCGCCGCCGACAGTTTCCTCCGCTTCGTGGTGGAACTCCCAAGTATCGGGAAGGTCGGCTTGTTTCGGTCAAGCGAAAGCATCGAGAAGGACGAGGACTTGCCGGCGGCCACCCGTTCGGAGTTGCGGGCCGTCTTCCGCTGGTTCAATGCAAACCTGCCTGTTCCGCGGCGGCTGCCGAAAAGCGCGATCTGCTGGTTCAGGGCGGACGCAAACGACTCCATCGAACGACTCCGGGCGCTCGTGGAGGTTTACCGGCTTGCGGGGCATCCGGTGTGGATGCAGGCGAGCCGTAACCCGGGTCGCGTGGTGTACCGAGACGAATACCAAGTCGCTGCCGTGCCTTACGCGGACCGTCGCACGACGTCCAGCGCCACGTAAGGATTGCAACGGCGGCGCGGCCGAGACGACTAACCCCGCACTGCTGCAACGGACCGGCCGGGCGGAACGGTCCTTGTGATTCCAACGCCGCTCGGCGCCCGGCCGGCCGTTGAATGCTGGTCCGTTATACGACGCACGGCGATGCCCAACGACCTCCCTATCCCGTCGCGCTTGATGGCACTGCTTGACGCGGGTCAGTGGCCGCGCGATTGGCACGAGGTGAACTCTCAAAACCTTCGAACGCGTTTCACTCCCGACCAGGTTCGTCGAATCTCTCCTGAGGAGACTGAAATCTGTCTTCAGTCACCACCGTTCCGAACCGTCGCAGAGTACGCGGCAGCGGGTGGATCGGGAGACTTCTGGCCGAAGTTCGGCGCGCTGGAACAGATCGTGCCCGAGAAGGTGCTCATCATCGGCGATTTCGGGCTCGCCTCAGATGCGCCGATCGCGCTGGACTACTCACACGGCACCAACCCAGCGGTGATCCGGCTTCATTGGAATTACCCGAAGACGGAGTGGGTGAAGTGTGCGGAGAGCTTCGACGAGTTCGCACACGTTTTGGGACTCAGCGGCAGCGTCGTATAACCCGCCAATGCACCGGCCCGGGCCGGCGGCCGCTGATTGGGCTTACGTTATCCTGCTGCATAAACACGTCATGCGACCCCTTCGATATTCCATCAACGTCACCTTGGATGGGTGCTGTGATCATCGGGCAGGCTCGACGGACGAAGAATTGCATCGTTACTGGGCCGAGAACCTCGCGCGGGCCGATGGCCTCATCTTCGGGCGGGTAACCTACGAAATGATGGAGGCAGCGTGGCGGCCGGCGGCGACGGGAGTGAGGCCCAATTGGATGGCCGACTGGATGGTGCCGTTTGCCCGGACGATTGACGCGGCGAAGAAGTACGTCGTGTCAAGCACGCTGGAGCGGGTCGATTGGAACGCGGAACTCGTGCGCGGGGATCTGGGGCTGGCGGTTCACGAGCTTAAGCGGGAGTCGGGCAAGGGACTCTTTGTGGGCGGCGTGAAGCTCCCGCTGGCGCTCGCCGAACTGGGGTTGATTGATGAGTACGAGTTCGTGGTGCATCCCAGGATCGCAGGCCAAGGGCCGACGTTGTTCGCCGGACTATCGAAGCCTCTCGACTTGAAGCTCGTCAGCCGGCTGGAGTTCAGCTCGGGAGTAGTCGCGATGCGGTATGAGCCCAGAAGGTAGCCGTTCCTGCTGGAGTGCCGCGGGCGCCCCGCCCCCACGCAATCAGCGCCGTCGTCGCATGAGCGTGGCGGGGAGAGCGAGCGAGATCAGCAATCCCGTCGCGGGCTCGGGAATGGGCTGGACGACGAAGACGCTTGTACCCGAAGCGCTGTCATTCGCTGACAGCGTGAATTTCACCGCCGTCGACATGTCCGAAACCGCGCCTGCGATGGGGACGAAGCCCAACTCCCCAGACTCCACGTCGGTGCTGAACGCGGCCGGATTCGAAGCGTTGTCCACGAGCTGCGCGAAGGTCGTGCCGCTTTCGGTCCCCGCGAGGCCGTTCGTCTGCGCCAAGTAGGATTTGGTCGAGGTGAGATAGCCGCCCGTGCGAACGACGCCGTCGCCGTTCAGGTCGGTCGCCGTAATGCCGGCGCTGGCCTTTCCCTGTGCCGCCGCGATGGTGGGGAAGCTCAGCAACGCCGACGAGATCAAGAAGTTGGTATTCGACGCACCGGCAACTACGTCGAAATTCAGGCTCACAACCGGGTCCGCTATCACCCTGAGGGAGGTAGTCTGCGCCTGAACGGTTGCCAGCAACTTGCCAGTGGGGCTCGTGATGGGAATGTCGTGGGCCAGGGTCCAAGTGTACGTGTCGCCGATCCAACCGGCGGGATCGTACGGCGCCTGCCACGAGCCGTTGCCCTGTGGCGTGGTGACCTCGATCAGGAAAAGGAAGTTCGACAATCCAGCCGTTGCTGGCGTGCTGAGAGCGAGGATGCCGAGCAGAACCAAGGCGCGTGGCATCGCTATGAGCCGTCTATGCATGATTCTCCCGACGATCGAGTTTCGCACCATCCATTGGCAAGATAGCGATAGAGACGAAAGGTTGGGAACGGCCAATCTTCGCTGGAGCAATCAGAAGTAAGACGCAACCAATTTGGTATGACGGGCGTCAACGAATAGGTGTCGAAACTGAGGGAGTCGTCATGTCTCGTCTGATCCCCTGCTGGCTCGCTGCTCTAATGGCTTGCGCACTCATGACAGATCGCGCTTCGGCGTTGGTCCACAAAGAGTCGGTGACGCCTGCGTCCGTCCAGGAAAAGGACAGCAAGTTCTCCGTCACGGCGGAGAAACGCAAAGACGGGCTGATCCATTTCGCCGTCACGTACCGCCTGCCAAGACCGCAATACCTTGTGGCCCACTTCGAGCTGCGTGACGGCGAAACGTCTCTCGTGAAAACGGATACCCCCAGCTTCGTGCGCGAGAGCGCCGCGACCTTCCACGTCGCACTATCGCCAAAGCATCTGGCAAATTCGACGTTTGAGGTTTCCGAGAGTTCGTTCAATGAGCCTGACGGACAACCGCCGGTCGCGCTGCCCGGCGGAACGATCTTTCAGATCGACCTCGAAGCGTTCGGCAAAGATGTCGGCGGTGCGAAGCCGGACTGAGAGCCGGGGGCAACTTATTACCTGCGGTCGCGCGCGAGCCGCCGCGGAGCGTTCAACGGTATTGCTTTATGCAACCTCAGTGTTCGCGAAAGTCTGTGGTCTTGGATTACGGTCAACGAGCGAAGCGGGCATTCCTACCTTCGCTGCGCGGATGGATTGGGCCGGTCCTGTCATTTGCGATCTCGCTACTAATCGGCACTGTGCTATTCTTTTGGCTTCTCAGAGAGATGATGCCCGGGCCGTTCTTGACCGGGCTTTAGCGCTTCGGTCGCAGATTTTGGGGGTTACCTTTAGGGTGCGATCTGGGAGAGCGACCCATGCGAAAAATCATCGTTGGCGCTCAGGTGTCCATGGACGGCGTCATGCAGGCGCCCGGTGGGCCGAGCGAGGATCCGACTAAGGGGTTCAAGTTCGGCGGATGGGCGATGCCTTATTTCGACAAGCAGTTCGGCGAAGAAATTGAACGCCTTTTCAGTCAGGAATTCGATCTCCTGCTCGGCCGTAAGACATACGAAATTTTCGCCGCATATTGGCCGTACTACGACCAGGACGCTGCTCATGGCAGCATCGCGAAGCGCTTCAACGAGATCAGGAAGTACGCGGTGTCGCGCTCGGGCGACGTCGATATGAGTTGGAAGGGTTCGGTACTCCTGCGCGACATCGCCGCCGTCCAACGCCTGCGCGACGAAGACGGCCCGAATCTTGTCACCCAGGGAAGCACCGAGCTCGTCCATGCGCTGCTGAAGAGCGATCTCGTGGACGCGATGATGATCATCACCGTCCCAGTCGTGCTCGGCGGCGGCAAGAAGCTTTTTGCCGACGGCTCGGCGCCGCACGCTTTCAAACTGACTGGATCGCGCGTCTCCAGCACCGGTGTCATGATCGGACACTACGATCGCGGCGGCGAAATCAAGATCGGCGGCGCCGGGCTCAATTCACCCAGCAAAGCCGAAGGAGCCCGCCAGGAGCGTATGAAGCGCGAGGGTTAGCCGACGCCGTCAATTTTCGGTTCGCCCGTTTAGGCTGCCACGATCATTCGCGCCATCAGACAAGCCGAGTAGTCGTGCATGAAACGTAAGTCGCCCGAAGTTGCCGTCCAACGAGCGATCGCAACGGCGGAACGCATCCTTCCGGGCACACCTGCTCCCGAAGGCAAACTCGACCCGCGCTGGCAGGCGATCATCCGCGTGGGCGAGTTCATTGAGACGCAGCCGGAGGCAGTTTGGCAGTTCGCCCATCGCTGGGGAAAGCATCCGCAAGCCGATCTGCGTGCGGCCGTCGCAACATGCCTCCTCGAGCATCTGCTGGAGCACCACTTCGATTTGGTGTTCCCGCGCGTGCACCGCGCGACGTTGGACAGTCCACGATTCGCCAAGACGTTTGCTTTGTGCTGGTGGTTTGGTCAGGCTGCAGCTCCCAAGAACGCCGCACGGATAAAGCGTTTGGAGAGTCAGCTGCGTCGATCGGGTGCGATGAACCGGAAGGCGAAATAGTGAGCCGCTGACGTTCAGTCGGAAACCCAGCTGGCATCTGCGCGTTCATTCTGCTGATGCCGGTCCGAGTTTGAAGTTCAGTCGGCGCGGCGCGTCTAGATGCCTCTGCTCAAACGAGAACTCCGTTGAACATGAGCGGAATGTTCACGCTTCGTATAGACTCAATGACGTTCGTCCTGTCTCACTTGTCGGAGTTCAAGAAATGAAGCCTGTCGTATCAGTCACGTTCATCATCTGCGGAACGCTCGTCGCCGCGATGCCGATCATCGCTCGCAGGATGGGACTTCCATTGGCGGACGTCGAATCGCTTTGCTATTTCGCCCTGGCCGCGATCATGATCCTGTCGGCCATTGCCGGGGCCATGATGAGCAAGCCGCGACGATCGGCCCGCGGTTTCGATCCGATCCCAGTCGCGACGGCCGCATGACCGCGGGGTTTTGTGCATACGCTTCCCACCGCATCACCGGAGACATTCGATGCCCAAGTTGAATCGCAAGGACCTGATCCGCCTGCTCAACGAAGACCTTTCGCGGGAGTATCAGGCGATCATCGCATACGTGAATTACAGCCAGGTGCTCAAGGGGCCCGAGTACATGCAGATCGCGAAGGAGTTGGAGAAGCACGCGAAGGAAGAGCTCGATCACGCGCTAAAGGTGGCGAAGCAAATCGACTACCTCGGCGGCATGCCGTCGGTCACGCCCGTCGCCGTGAAAACAAGCGACAAAGCCAAGGACATGCTCCGCTTCGACCTCGAGAACGAGCGCGTGACGATCGCGAACTACCGCCGGCGAATTCGACAAGCCGACGAGCTGGGCGAGTTTGCGATCAGCGAGGTCCTGCGCGAGATCGTCGTGCAAGAGCAGGATCACCTCATCGAGCTGGCGACCGCGCTCGGCATCGATCCACCCGATGCAGGGATGGCCGACTGACAATATCTCGGAATTAACTGGCTGGCCCTAATGTGATGCTGCACGTCCGCGCCTCCGGCGCTGCGCGCGTCGCGCGTCGCGCTCTGGACGCGCCAAGCCGCGCACTGTGTGCGTTGGCGAGGTCACAAACATCGCGACATTTTTCGCAAAATGTATGGGACCCCATGAATTTCACTTGAACGCGACGATTTCGCCTCTACGATGCGCCGCCTCACAATTAACACCGTGGGAGGAGGAGAAAGCGAGAACGCGCGATGCGTTTCACCCCGTCGGAGGCACTGTGCGCAACTGTCCTGTCCGTTTGCATTCAAATTTCGTTCGCCAGTCCGCTGCCCGTTGTGGATATCGGGACGATCGGCAACAGTGCGATCTTCGGCAACGACCTGAGCGAAGACGGACACGTGGCGGGCACGCTTGACGACGACACGGCCGTGCGCGGTTTCTTCTGGACGCCCCAAGCCGGAATTGTCGATCCCTTCGAGCCCAATCATCAATCCGTTTACGAAACCGCGTCCATCGTAAACAGCAGCGGCGTGCGCGCGGGCTTCTATCGCGTGAACGGTCAGCTCCCGATCAACGGCGTGATCTTCGGTGATCAGCCCGGCACGCTCACCCCACTACAGAAAATCGACGGCGTCGCGAACAGCAGTGCAACGCCAAATGCGGGCAACGCGAACGATCAGATCGTCGGCACCGCGCAGATACAACAAGGCCCGTCGTTTCGTAACCGGGCGGCGCTGTGGGATAGCCAGGGCAACGTCACGAACCTCGGCACGCTCGGGGGGATCGTCTCCAGTGCGGTCGGCATCAACGACGCCGGTGTCGTGATCGGTTCCTCGCGTCTCGGGACGAACACGCGCGCCTTTCGCTGGACCTCGACGGATGGCATGGTCGCGCTTCCGACGATGACGACCGAACCGAATGAAGACTCGTCTGCATTCGCGATCAACGGCAACGGCTGGATCGTCGGCAACTCCAACCTCGTGCATGATGACGGCACGGTCATCACGACCGAATTCATGGGAAGCTGGCTCTACACCGGCGGCGACAGCGTGCAGCCGCTTGGATTGTTCGTCGCGAATGACGTGAACGACAACGGGATCATCGTCGGCAGTGGGATGGTCGATGACGGCCTTGGCGGACACGTGCAGCACGGATTCGTTCGCGTCAACGGCGTCTGGACCGACCTTAACACGCTGATCGACCCGGCGTTGAATCTGGAGATCACCAACGCTTCTGACGTGAACAACACCGGCCAAGTCCTTTGCGCGGCGACGAGCCTGGACCCGAACGTTTACGCGTTTCACACGATCCTCGTGAGCGTGCCGGAGCCGGGCCTGCTGTCGGGGATGGGCGCGTTGACGATGCTTCTCTTGCGACCGCGGCGATGGACGTGAAGACATTAATCAACAACAGGCTGCGGAATCTTGGCGGCCGTGATTCGCGTCGCCTGGTCGCGCGCCGCTTTCGCTTCCAGCGGCTTACCCAGCTGACCGTAAATCCGGGACAGGTATCGGTATGCCAGAGCGAAGTGCGGCCGCATGGCGACGCAGATCTCCAGCGCCTGGGCCGCGCGCTCGTACATGCTGAGGCGAGAGAGGACCGCGCCGAGCTGAAAGTGCGCCAGAGGGAAGTCGTGTAACTGACCAACCGCGTGGAGTCCGTGCTCCATGGCCTCGTTCAACCGTCCCTGTCGTGCCACGGCGACGCTCAGCCCATACGCGGCTTCCGGGTCCTCCGATTCCAGTGCCGCCGCGCGCTGGAACGCAGCCTCCGCGTCCGACCAGCGGCGCAGCCGCAGGCACGCGCGACCGACGCGGCAGTGAACCCACGGGTCGGCAGGGCTGTTCGCCGACGCAGCGATGAAGTGCCGCAGCGCGTCGTCGGCGCGGTCCTCGAACGTCGCGAGGAAGCCGCGGAACAGCTCGATCTGCCGGTTCGTAGGCATGAGCCGCTCGACCGCCGACAACGCGCGCCTTAACTCGGCCGCGTTCCCCGCGGGCACGGCAGCCTGACCGTGAAGCACAGCGTGTCGGACTTCATCGGGAAACTCTTCCATCAGTTTCCCGGTGATCCCCAACGCTTCGCCGGCGCGCGCGCCTTCGAGCATCGACGCGGCGAGGTTGAAGCGCTGTTCGGCTTTGGCGCGCGCGATGTCGCGGACGATGTCGTCCCCAGGCGCCTGCAAATATCCGAGCTCGACGAGCTGGCGCATCGCCTCCGCGGCTACCTCGGGATCTTCCTCGCTCGCGCGCGCGTCGGCCGCCGTCGCGTTCGGGTCCGGCACCGACTCCCAGGAGTCGATCCGTTCGATCGTCGGCGGGCGCTCGAACGCGTTGACTAGCACCTTTCCTTCCATGTCGCGCCCGACCGGCACTCCCATCAAGGTGAGGACTGTGGGCGCGACGTCGAGCAGCGTGGCTCCCTGGATCAGCGAGTCCTGCTTCAATCCCGCGCCGCGGCCGGCGATGACGCCGAAATTGCGGTGCCACCGCGCCGCGTCCACCGTCTCGGTCGGCCGCCGCTCGTCGTTCAGGAACCCATGGTCGGACACGATCACCACGTGGGTGTCGTCCCCGGCGAGCTTGAGCAGCCGCCCGAGCAGCTGGTCGTGAAATCGGTACACGGCGGTCATCACGCCGCCGAACGCGCGGAACACGTCGTCGGGCAGGTGCTGCATCTTCGGCGGGTGGTAGATCATGAAGTCGTGACCAATCTGGTCGATCGCTTCGTAGTACACGGTGCAGAAATCCCAAGGACGGTTTTCGACCAGGTCGGTAGCGGCCGCGTGGATCGTGAGGCACTCGGCCAGGCGCTTCGAGAGCGCGCGCACCAGGTGGTCGACCGCGGGCTTCTTGCGGTCCAACAGCGTCACGTCCGGAATGAACTGCTCGATCAGGTCGATGGGGAGCTCGTCGGGATGGATGCGCAGATCAGCGACCTCGTCGGCGACGGACGCCGGGGCAACGCTGCCGGCCGCCACCGGCCAGTTGTCGATCGTCGCCGACGGTGGCGCCACGCCGAACTGGTTGGACACGCACACGCCGCTGATCGACTCGGCAGGGTGGCTCGCATACCAACCAACGGCGTGGCAGCGCTTGCCCGCCTGCGAGAGGATGTTCCAGATCGCCTTGCACGTGCGCGAGGTGCTCGAAACCGGCCGAAGCGACATACCGTCGGGCGCGGGCTCGACGAAGCCGTGGATGCCGTGCTGACGTGCCCGTTTCCCGGTCGCGATGCTGGTCCAGAGAATCGGTGAGAGGATCGGCTGAAGCGTCAGGATGTTCCCCGACACGCCCTGCTCCACAACGCGCTGTAGGTTTGGCATCCCGCCGGCATCCATGATCGGATTGATCATCTGCCAATCGGCGGCGTCCCAACCGATGAGGAGCAGCTTCTCCGCGAGCGGCGTGGTCATGCGAGGATCATGTACAGAAGTCAAATGTGATTCAAACAAGAATCAAACGAGCCCGGCACGCGTACGCTTGAAGCGTGCGTGCCGGGCTCTTCATTCTGACAAACGACGCAACTCTCGCTTTACGCGCTGCGGTTGCGGCGCCAGCCGCGGAGGCCAGCGGCGCCGGCGACCATGGCGAGCAGAGCAGCGGAACTGGGCTCCGGAACCGCCGGAACATTAATGGCGGCACCCGAGTTTTCGAAGACCCAGCCGAGAATCGTTGCCGGGAAACCGCTTCCGGTACCTGTGCCGGCGGTGGTCTGGATCGTCAAGTATCCAAAGTTGACCGCGGCTGCAGCGTTGACGAACTTGAAGCCGAGACGATGGATTCCGGTCGTACGGAATTGCGGATCCGTTCCGGGGATGGCGGCGGTGAAGTTCGACGTCGGTCCCGACACGCCGCCCGTGGCAGCCATGTCAAGGTAGACCGACGAGCCCACACCGGTGGAGACGCCACCGTGCGTGCTCGCGGGAGTTTGATTCCAATAGAACCCGATTCCGGGGCTGGGGGTGGCGCTGCGTTGGTACGGATTGAAGTCCCAGCCGGCGAAGGACGCGGTACCCGTGGCACCGGTCTCGAAGTTCAAGTAGACACCGGCGAGGGTCGCCGGGACGGGGATGACGGTGTTCTGGAACGTGGTAACGATGACGGCCTGTGCGGTCGAAGCCACACCAGCGGTTCCCGCCATTGCGGCCGCACACAGGGCTAGTTGTGATTGGACCCTCCCCGACAGCACTGGCGTAGAACGAGCGCGCATTCTCATCTCCCTGAAGGCAATGCCTTCCCAAAATGTAGATACTTCGGCCCGAAACGAGATGGTCTTGGCCCTAGCCGGAATCCGGCGCAGGAGCTTCAAACGTCAATGTAATCGTAACCACACAGGATTACAACAAAAATCTGACACGAAATTTGGTCAACCCTCATCGCCGGGGCAAAAAGCAAGGAATGGACCGCATCGTTCTCACGCCGCTGGATGGACTGCTCAAATCGAAGTTTCGCAAGAAGCGCAGGCGGGTCGCGTGAACTGCCGATCATCGCGCTTTCCTTGCAGCCGTCTGCAATTCCACAAAGCGCACGCGCGAGTAACGCCGCAGCCGAAGCCACAGATGAACCAAGGCAACCGCAGCGCGCCTTGAGCCGCTAGCCGCCATCGCGTAGGATCCGCGGTTCGCGCCTGCGCGGATGGTCCGCGTCTGCGGCGCGGTTGGCCTCCTAACCCAGATCCCCCCTTCCCCTTTCTAACTATTGAAGGCCGGCGAGGGATCGCATTGTGTGGACTCATGGTCGATTACAACCTGATCAATTCACTTGGCAACCTCGATGACGAAGTCGATTCCGCCGTGGCGACCGCGCTTGGTGATGCCGCGGGCGACCTCAACCTGCTCATCAAGGGCGACGACGTTCAGGACTTCACGCCGGGCGCCATCATCAAGGGGAAGATTTCCGGCCGCGCGGGCGACGACTTCATCGTCGAGCTTGGCCTGAAGAGCGAAGGCATCCTCGAGCGCGGCGAGTTCGACGAGCCGGAGAACGTCAAGGTCGGCGACGAAGTCAAAGTGCTTCTCGAAGACGTCGAGGGCGACACCGGTCTGGTGAAGATCAGCAAGCGCAAAGCTGATCGCATCATCAACTGGGAAGCCATCATGAAGTCCAAGAAGGAAGGCGACCCCGTTTCCGGCAAGGTCACGAAGAAGATCAAGGGCGGGCTGCTCGTCGATATCGGCGTGCCCGTGTTCCTGCCCGCGTCACAGGTGGACATTCGTCGCCCCGGCGAAATCTCCGATTGGATCGGGCGGCACATCGACGCGATGATCCTGAAGATCGACGAAGAGCGCCGCAACATTGTCATCTCCCGCCGAAAGATGATCGAAGTCCAGCGCGAGGAGTTGAAGAAGAAGACGCTCGATTCGATCCAGCTCGGTCAGATCATCAAGGGAACGGTCAAGAACATCGCCGACTTTGGCGCGTTCATCGACCTCGGCGGCATCGACGGCCTCCTGCACATCACCGACATGAGCTGGGGCCGCGTCAATCATCCCAGCGAACTGCTCAAGATCGACCAGGAAATCGAAGTGAAGGTCCTGTCGATCGACAAGGACAAGGAAAAGATCGCGCTCGGTCTGAAGCAGAAGGACGCGAGCCCGTGGGAAAACATCGAAACGAAGTACCCCGTTGGCTCAATCCACGACGCCGAGGTCGTGAACATCATGAGCTACGGCGCGTTCTGCAAGCTCGAGGAAGGCGTCGAAGGTCTGGTTCACATCAGCGAGATGAGCTGGACGAAGCGCATCAACCATCCCAGCGAGGTCGTCGCACAGAATCAGAAGGTGAAGGTCAAGGTCCTTGAGATCAACAAGGACAAGCAGGAAATTTCCCTCGGCATGAAACAGGTCGAGGAGAATCCCTGGGAGCGAGTGGCCGAGAAATATCCGCCGGGATCTGTGGTCAAGGGCAAAGTTCGCAACATCGCGAACTACGGGGCGTTCGTCGAGATCGAGGAAGGGATCGACGGGCTCCTCCACGTCTCGGACCTCTCCTGGACGAAGAAGATCGGTCACCCCAGCGAGATCCTCAAGAAAGGCGAAGAGATTCAGGCGGTCGTGCTCTCGGTCGATCAGGAGAAGCAGCGCATCGCCCTTGGCCTGAAGCAGATGACCGAAGACCCGTGGACGAGCGTCATCCCCGACGCGTATCGCCCGGGAATGGTCGTCAAAGGCCACGTCACGAAGATCGCGAACTTCGGCGTGTTCGTGGAATTGGCACCGGGCCTGGAAGGCTTGCTGCACATCTCGGAAATCTCCGACCAAAAGGTGGAGAAACCCGAGGACGTGCTCAAGGTCGGCCAGGAGCTGGAGGTCAAGATCCTCCGCGTGGACGGCGACGAGCGGAAGATCGGTCTGTCGCTCAAGCGTGCCCAGTGGGCCGCCGAGGAAGAGCGCCGCGAGGAGCAGCGCGCCGAACGCAGCGCCAAGCGCGGCCTGCGCGGCGGCCTCGAAGGCGCCGAAGAAACCCGCGGCCTGGGCGACATCAAGATCGAGCACTGATCGCCTCGATGCTCGCGTCCGAATAGTCGAACAAGACGGAGCCGTCCCTACTCTCGGGACGGCTCCTTTTATTTGGTCATCGACGCACGCCGATGGATTCTGCTTGCCAACGTGCCCCCGCAGCGTGAGAATCGATGTTCGGCCTTTCTACCCTCTTTAGGGCGATGGTGAGACCCCTGTTGAAGTCTAAAAGTCACTAGTCGCCCGCGCCGATATGGTGTGGGAGGGCCGCGCGCTCCAGCAATAATCCGCGCGCAAGCGAGACGACACGCACGCAAGATCGGACCCCATGGCCTCAACCGCCGTTCAATCCGGATTACAGCTTTACCTGCGTTCGATCAACGAATCGCCGCTGCTCACCGCTGATGAGGAGAAGGATCTTGCGCGGCGGATCATCAATGACAACGACCCCGCTGCCCGCGAGCGCATGGTTCGTTCGAACCTGCGCCTGGTCGTAAATATCGCGAAGCACTACGTCGGCCGCGGGCTTACGCTTCCCGACCTCATTGAGGAAGGCAACATCGGACTGCTCAAGGCCGTCGAAGGGTTCGATCCGGAGAACGGCTCGCGCTTCAGCACGTACGCATCATGGTGGATCAAGCAGGCGATCAAGCGCGCGCTGATCAACAGCGTGCAGCCGATCCACATTCCCGCCTACATGGTCGAGATGATGGGCAAGTTCCGCTTCGCGATGCGCCAGCTCGAAGATTCACTCGGCCGGCTGCCGAGCATCGAGGAGCTCTCGGCGCACATGAAGATGAGCAAGAAAAAGCTCAACATCATCAAGAAGGCCGTGAAGGCGTATCACTCGCCGACACAATTCGCGCCGGCCGACTCGGAGATGACGATCAACGACGTCGTCGCGGATACGAACAACCCGACGCCGGCGGAAGCGGTTCGCGACAACGACGAGCTGCGCCAGCTTGATGAGCTTCTCGATGGCATCGACGAGCGTGCCGCGAAGATCCTGAAACTTCGCTACGGGCTGGATGGATCGGATCCAATGACGCTCAAGGAAATCGGCCAGCAGATCGGCTTGACCCGCGAGCGCGTGCGTCAGATCGAGCACGACACGCTACGGAAGCTGCGCGACGCGATGATGGTCGGGACGTGAGCGATCGGAAAACCTCGAAGTTTCACAGCACCATCAATTAAGCCCACGGATCGCAATCCGTGGGCTTCCTGCGTTTTCTTAATCGGGCAATGGCCTAGCGGGGACCACCGCGTCCGCCCCCGCCACCCCATCCACCACGGCCGCCACCCCAAGCGCCGCGCACTCCGCCGGATGGATTGATCCCGCGCTGCTGCATGCGTTCGCGCATGGCGGACATGTATGCGGCACGCTGCGCTTTGCGCGCTGGATCGCCGGTCTCGATGCGCGTCCGCATGCGGGCTACAGGGTCGCCGCCGCGGTCGCGGTTCGGGCGTGTTGTCGGTTCCGTCGTCGGCCGTCGCGCCGGCTGCGTCGCGGCTCGTGATTGCCATTCGCGCATCCGCGCCTGCATCTCGTCGATCTGTTTGTCGAGGTACTTCACGCGATCCTTTTCGGGCAACGCGAAATATTCGTCCAGCTGTTTGTCCATCCGCCGTTCCCGGCTGTCCTCCATGATCTGCCGCGCCTGGTCACGCGTGATCTTTCCTTCACGGGCCGCATCGAACGCCTTGCGCGGGTCTTCCTGGAGCGATGCGATCAGTTTGCGCTGCCGATACGCGCGTATCGCAAAAACGGCCGAGGTCGACAGACCGATGATCAGTAGCACGACGACGGCGCGAATAAGACGACGACGCGTGAAGATCCTGCTCGCCGCCGAAGCCTGTGCTGCGCCGGCGCCGGCAGCTTCTTTCGTGAACGTGCTGTAGGAACTTGTTTTCTGCATGATGCCTTCGGCCACCGATCAGAATTGAAGCTTACTTCAGGTCGCCGACGTGGAAATCGGCGAAAAGGAAGTTCATTGCGCCGTCTGTTCCTGCCTTTCCATGAAAAGGTTCGAAGTCGTGGAATATCACAAGACGTTCTGGCCCGAGTTTGCGACGTTCGCGAAAGAAGGCGATCGCCTTCTCGAGAACCTGATTGATGGGGCCCATTGAGTCAAAATCCTGTGCAAGTATTGCATCGAAAAATGGGTCGTACGTGAAGCTGCCGCCTTCGCGGTCGAAGTACGTTTCGAAATCCTTGGGGACGCCGACGACGTCGAAGGTTGTGATCCTGTCGGACTGACATCGCCACACGCCGCTGCTTCCCTGAGGCTGGCCGGGGGGCTGCTTGATGAAAGCCTTGTCGATGGTTTCGTAGATCGACGGAAAGCTGTTGAACGGCGGCTGATGGGACGGCAACGTATTGGCCTTCGGAAGCCGGTTCTTGTACGTGTTGAGATACATGCGGAACAGATTGCCCACGTCGCGCAGCTGAGCCGCACACGCAGTCCGCCTACTCGACTCGCGCGCCTTGCTCATGACCGGCAGAAGGATGCCGATCAGCACGCCGATGATGCCGATGACGACCAGCAGTTCGACCAGCGTAAACGCCGCGCGTTTGCGCACGCTCACTGCGGACAGCTCGACCAGCGTGAAGGCATTGGAAGACTTCTTGCTCATGACTACTTCGATGGCTGCGTAGACGATTCGGGCGCTGGCGGCGGCGGGCCAAATCCAGGGGGCGGTCCGCCGGGTCCGCGGCGGTCGCCCCGGTCTCCTTTCGGACGACGGGCCATGATCTGTTCGTATTTCTTTTTCTGCTCTTCGCTGAGGATCTTTTTCGTGGCTTCCACAGCTTGTTGGAACGAACGCTCGCGCTCCTGCGCGAGTTGCTCGATGGCCGACTGATGATCCGTCTGAATGCGATCGTACTGCGCCTTTTGTTCGGGCGTGAGCAGTGCGACGACCGCGTCGTCGCGGGTCCGCTCGGCCGCGCGGTACTTCTCGAAATGGTCGCGCGGGCCGCCGCGGGACATCGGCGACCAGATTTCCTTCATCTGCACTTCCTGCTCGGGCGAGAGGTTCAGTTCGTCGGTAAGCCAGGACCGGCGCTCGCGACTGCGCGGCGACTGTGGCGCTGCGCTGGCATTGTCGTCGCCGCCGGGCAGCACGCGCGAACCCACGACTCCGACGGCTCCGCCTGCAAGCAACGCCATCACGAACGCGACCGACAACAGCGCGCGCGTCTTAGTCACGGCTTTCATCCCCCGGCGACAGGCCCATCACGATCCAGCTCGCGGTCTCCGTATGCATCGCGCGCGCATGCGCGGCAGCGGGCAGCGCTGAATCGCCATTCAACGCAGCGGCGGAGGCTTCCCACGAAGCGTAATTCGGCGCAGCCGTCTCGATTGAGGCATCCGAGATGCTCGACGATGGAATCCACACGCCCCACAGCGTCGCCGCGATCAATACCGCCGCAGCGACGCCGGAAAGCAGCTCGGCAAAGCGGAACAGGCTGCGTTCGTAGAGCGAGTCCAGTTCCGCGTGCAGCCGGGCAAGCACGTCCGCGGAAAGCGTGGGTCGAGGCGCGCTAACGAATAGCTGCGAAGTGTCCCGCAACACCCGCAGTTCGCGCGCGCACTCGACGCAGCTTTCCACGTGGGCCGCCATTTCAGCGGCACGCCCCGCCGGCAATTCGCCGTCGTAGTACGCTTCCAGAAGTTGTGTCGACGGACAGCCAGTCATTTCAGTCACGATCGGTAAGCCGCCAGTTTCTGCTTCAATTCGGCTCGGGCGCGGTGCAGTCGCGATTCCACCGTGCCGCGCGGCACGCTCAAGACCTGGGCGATCTCATCGTAAGACAACTGCTCGAACTCCCGCAGCACGATGACCTGCCGATGATCCTCCGACAACGTTTCCAAGGCCGCGTCCAAATCGATCCGCACTTCGACACCGGCCGACGACGAAGCAACGCGGAAGTTGGGCTCGTCGCTCGTGAAATGCTCGCCGGCCGAGCGACCGCTTGCTGCGTCTGAAATCCGTATGACGCGATCGCTGCGACGAGCTCTCCGCTGCTTCGACGCCTGCCGCACCAAGATCCGTGCCAGCCACGTCCACAGCGACGACCGCTCCTCAAACCGGCCGAGCCCGCGATGGGCGCCGACGAGCGTCTCCTGCACCGCGTCTTCCGCGTCCGCGCGGTCATGGAGCAGCGAATACGCCAGGCCGAACAATCGACCGGCGTAGCGATCGACGATCGCATGAAACGCCGCCGCGTCCCCACGCCGCGCCTGTCGAACCAATTCCAAGTCCGTCGCGGGCAACGGGGTCGCTCCAAGGCCACGGTTTTCGGGCGTCTCGCCGCAGGTACAGTGCTCGGCGGGACGCAAGTTCTTCCCGCCCATCGAACAATAGTCGTTCTCTGGCTGGTCCTGTCCAATATTGTCGGCAAATCTGCGAGCACAATCAGCTTGCGTCGCCGGCAACTAAGCGAACGTGTAGCATGACGCCATGCACGACCCGATCTCCCATCTGAAGAAGCTCATCCGCGATATCCCGGATTTTCCGAAGCCCGGAATCCTGTTTCGCGACATCACGCCGCTGCTTGCTGATCCGTCCGGGCTAGCCCTCTCGGTCGAATTGCTGGCCAATCCGTTTCGTGGGAAGAGCATCGATTTGGTCGTCGGGGCCGAGTCGCGCGGGTTTATTTTTGGGACCGCAGTCGCGTGTTGTTTGAGCGCCGGGTTCGTCCTCGTGCGCAAGCCGGGAAAGCTGCCGCACAAGAAGGTTTCCATGAGCTATGAGCTGGAGTACGGAACCGATTCCCTCGAGATGCACGCCGATTCGATTGTGGCCGGGCAGCGCGTGCTCGTGGTCGATGACGTGCTGGCGACGGGCGGGACGATGCGGGCGAGTTGCGACCTCGTGCGTCAGCTCGGCGGGACGATCGCAGGCGTCGCGGTATTGATCGAGCTCGAAGCGTTGCGTGGGCGGGACAAGATCGAGCCGCTGGACGTGCATTCCGTACTGAGATATTGATCGCTGACCGTGAGCCCGTCGCGAGATCCTGAACACACGGTCGTTGGCGTTTCCCCCTCACCCGAGCCCTCTCCCGCGAGGGGAGAGGGAGACGCACTTCGTTTGAACAATGTGCGACGCGAGTTCGATGTTGGCGTCGTCGCGATTGATCGAATCACGCTGAACGTCGCGCGCGGCGAATTCCTGGCGATCCTGGGGCCGTCGGGATGCGGGAAATCGACGCTGTTGCGAATCATCGCGGGGCTTGATCACCCCAGCGCCGGCGAGGTCGATGTCGCGCGCGAATCACGCATCGCCTACGTCTTTCAAGACGCACACCTGCTCCCCTGGCGCAACGTGCTGCGAAACGTCGAGCTGCCGCTGGAACTGCGCAACGTCCCGCGCGCGCCGCGCCGCGCTGCCGCGCTGGCGGCCGTCGAGCAGGTCAGGCTTTCCGATGCAATGGATCGCTACCCCGCCCAGCTTTCCGGCGGCATGCGCATGCGGGTCTCGCTGGCCCGCGCGCTCGTGACTAATCCCGACCTGCTGCTCCTCGATGAACCCTTCGCTGCACTAGACGAGATCACGCGCACCGGCCTTGACGAGCAACTTCATGAGCTCTGGCGATCGCGCGCGGGCGCGATGACCGTGCTCTTTATCACGCACTCCATCACCGAGGCTGCGTTCCTCGCCCAGCGCGCGATCGTCATGTCGCACCGTCCCGGAACAGTCGCACTCGATACGCCGATCGACTTGGGACTGTCGCGGCCGCGCACGATCCGCGGCGAGCCGTCGTTTGCGCGCGTCACCAAGACGCTGCTGGACGCGCTTTCATCTGGAGGCCATTGAACAATCGTGCGCAGCCCCCTTCGAACCATTCTCCCGCCGGTCGCCGTGTTCGCCCTCTTCGTCGCGCTGGCGGAATTTCTCGTCCGCGCCCGGTGGATCGCCGAATATCTGGTGCCGGCGCCGTCGCAGGTCGCTCGGGCACTGTCCGAGTTCCGCACCGAACTCACGCGAAAGCTCCTAGAAACCGGCGGGGCATCGCTTGCCGGTTTCGCAATGAGCGCGATCGTCGGACTCGCCCTCGGCGTGCTGCTTTCCTCGGGCGTGTGGGTTCGTCGGGCGCTCTATCCGTATGCGATCTTCTTCCAAACCGTCCCGATCGTCGCGATCGCACCGCTCCTCGTGATCTGGTTTGGATTCGATCCGAAGGCGGTCATCGCGTCGTCGTTCATCGTCTCCGTGTTCCCTGTCATCGCGAACACGCTCGCCGGCATGCTCTCGACCGATCCAGCGCTGCGCGACCTGTTCGAACTCTACGATGCATCGCGCGGCGACACGCTGCTGAAGCTCCGCATCCCCTTCGCGATGCCCAGCATCATGACCGGCCTGCGCATCTCCGCGGGGCTTGCGGTTGTCGGCGCGATCGTCGGCGAGTTCATCACGGGCGGCGGCCTCGGTGGGCTCATCGCGCAGGCGCGCCAGCAACAGCGCGTGGACAAGGTGTTCGCGATCCTGCTACTCTCGGCCGTGCTTGGCATCGCGCTGTTCACGATGGTGAACGTGATCAGCCGATTTGCCCTTCGCAACTGGCACGCATCGGAGAAACCGGAATGATTCGCCGCGCGATCCTCGTCACGTGCGTCCTGCTCGCTTCGCTACTCGGATGCGACCGCAATTCAAAATCAGCGAGCACCACTTCGAACGAGAACAAGAAGCTCGTCCTGCAACTGAACTGGAAGCCCGAGCCGCAATTCGGCGGGTTTTACGTCGCACCCTTTGACAAGCATGGAATTGACGTCGAAGTGCGCGAAGGCGGCGCCGGTGCGCCAACGATCGACATGCTCGCTGCCGGAACGGTCCCGTTTGCAGTCGTCAGCGGCGACGAGATCGTCGTCGCCCGCGCGCGGGGCAAAAAAGTCGTCGCGCTGTTCGCTACGTACCAGACGCATCCGCAAGGCATCATGTGCCGCGCCTCGCGCGGGTTCACGAAGATCGACGACATCTTCACCCACGACGGAACGCTCGCGATCGAACAGGGATTGGGCTACACGGAATTCCTCAAGCGAAAGTTCGGCTTCGACAAACTCAAGATCGTGCCAACGCCATTCGGCGATCTGAGCTTCATCCGCAACGACGAGAAGTTTGCCATGCAGTGCTTCGTGACATCGGAGCCGATCGCCGCCAAGAAGATCGGCTTGGACGTCACGACGTTCCTTATCGCCGACTCGGGTTACAACCCGTACGCAACCGTGCTGGCGACAAGCGAGGATTTCCTCAACGAAAACCGCGGCGCCTGCGAAGCGATGCTCCAGGCGGTGCGCGAGGGATGGCGCAGTTATCTTGATGATCCTTCAGCCGGGAACACAAAGATGCGCGGCCTGAATCCAACGATGGACGCGGACACCTTCTCCGCCGCCGCGGCGGCGCAGAAGCCGCTCATCGAGACGTCCCAAATGAAATCTACCGATGTTGGCTCGATGACCGCCGAGCGATGGGACGCGCTGGCCAGGCAGTTGTCGGAATTGAAGGTGATCGATCGCGCGCCGGCCGGCGCGGATTGTTTCGCGGACCTGTCGAAATGAGCGCGCTGGGACTCGAACCCAGGACCTACGGATTAAAAGTCCGTTGCTCTACCAACTGAGCTACGCGCTCGCCGTTCCCGTCGACGCGTAGACGCGCACGAGGGTGCGACACTATAGAGATTCACGCCCCATCGATCAAAATCGCCGCATTTGAGCCCGTGAAATTCATCGAAATCCTGCCGACCCGACCTGCCGGACACGCCGTATAATCCTCGGATCGAGGGGGTTGTGGCGCGGAGCACCACGCACGTGTCGAAATCCAGCACGCTGATTCATGCAGCCGTTGCGGCGGCAGCGGCCGCAGCCGTTCCATTGGCCGGAGCCCCGCGCGCCTGGGCATCCGATGCGCGCGGCGCTCAATCCGTGCATGCATTCGACATCTCGTCTGCCCTTCGCGGCCTGCGCATTCAACCCAATGGCGCCCATGGGCTGACTGCCCTGCCACTCAATTCGCCGCCGATTGGCGGCTTTTCGCCGCGCGTCGTCTTTGGACTCACCGACGAACAGGAGCCCGATGACATCTCCTTTGCCGCGCACATGAGCTCGACGCCGGGCGGAAACATCCTTCCGATGCCGCCCGCGCCGGTCTCGCCGCTTTACTTCGTCGCAACCTACGACACGGGCGCGCAGTCGCACATCGTCCGCTACAACGATGCGCAAGCGTTTGATCTCGAAAGCGCCGACCGCCTGGGCAACTATGTCCAGGACATCTCCGGCGCCAGCGGCACGGAGAGCACCGACATCAGCGACGGCCTGGGTATCTACATGACCGGATTCGCCAATGCGAGCTCGAACGGTTCGAACTTGAGTGCCACACCCGGCACGCTGCGCGGCCAGACGAATACCGCGATCCTCACGACGCTCCCCGACTCGGCGCTGCCGAACATCATCGGGACTCCGATGATGGCTCAATACCAGACCGTCATTAAGAACAGTCAGCCACGCCAGCTCACGGTCGCCGGTCAGACGTACCGCAGCCCGAACGTTTTATTCCAGGCGCAGAACACGCCTCGACCCAACGGTTATACGAGGCTGCCGCTCGAAATTCTTTCGGGTAATGGCGTGAGTCCGGATCCCGTCTTTTTCCCCAGTCTCGATAACTTCAACAACTGGGCGGACAACCCCGCGACGCCGACGTTCTGGGCTTCGCCGTTCGCGAACGTATCGGGTTCGGATGAGACGTCGAGCGGTTCCGCGTCGATGGGGACCCAGCAGTTTCTCTTCGACACGGGGGCCGAGGTCACCGTTCTCAGCGAGGACACCGCCCAGCTCGTCGGCTTCGACATGAGCAGCGAGAATCCCAGCACGCCCGAGTTTTTCGTCGAAGTTCAGGGTGTGGGTGGAACGACCGTTCAGGTGCCGGGCTTTTACATGAGCCAGTTCTCGGTTGCGGGCATTACGTGGCAGAACGTGCCCGTGCTCGTCCTGAACTTGCCGGATCCGCGCGACTTCATCGGCTTGGTACCCGGTGTCATCGGTATGAACTTGTTCACCGATCGCGATCTGATCATCAACGGCGGCACGGGCGACCCATACGTCGGCATCAGTGCGCAATGGCAATGGGCCAGCGACTCCAGTGGCAACTGGTCCGATTCAGCAAAGTGGACGCTGGCCATTCCCAACGGCGTGGACGCGCAGGCAAACTTTTACGGCCGAATTTCTCAGCCGCAGACGGTGACCGTGGACGGCGCCGGTTTCACAGCGGGCACGATCAACTTCGACAACGCCAACCGTTACACGATCGCCGGGCCCGGGCGAATCACGATCAGCGCGGCGCTGAACGATGCGCAGGTCAACGTGTTTAAGGGAAGCCACACGATCAGCGCACCGGTCACGCTCGCTTCCGACACGACGTTCAACGTCCGTCAAGCGACCGATACGCTGACCGTGTCCAACGATGTGATCGCAACCGGCCGCACGATCGCCAAGATTGGCGCCGGCGCGCTGGAAATGAAGAACGTCCGCGCCGCCGCGCTCGATATCGATGCGGGCACGCTTCGGATCATTCCCAACGGCACGAACGCGGCCGCGAGCAACGTGGCGTCGTTGTCGATCGAAACGTCTGCTGCGACGACCGCGCGCTTCGACTTGACGAACAACGCGCTGGCCGTCGATTACAGCGGCGCGTCGCCGATCGCGGCGATTCGGCAATATCTTGTGAAAGGTTATGCAAACGGCGCCTGGAACGGCGCCGGCGGAATCACATCATCGAGCGCTACGAGCCGTCTCGGTCTCGGCTACGCCGACAACAACGTGCTGCACCTCGACTTCTTCGCCGGCCAGGACGTGGACGACACATCCGTCCTGATCCGCCTCACGCGCTACGGCGACGCCGACCTCAACGGCCTGGTCAACCTCGCCGATTTCAACGCCCTCGCGGGCAACTTTAACGGCACGAATCGCGGTTGGTGGCAAGGCGATTTCAACTACGACGGCCTGATCAACCTCGCCGACTTCAATCTGCTCGCCGGCAACTTCAACCTCGCGGCGCTGACCATAGACCCCACACCGCAAAATTGGGCAAATCTCGCGGCCGCGGTACCCGAGCCGGCAGGCGTAATGCTTTTCCTCGGCATGCTGGCTTCTGCCACGATGATTAGGCGACGACGCTCTGCCTGGCTGCGGCGTCCGCGCTGACGTCACCGCCGCGCGTACCGTCATTCACCCACTCACCAAACGGCCGCCGCCGATGTCACGATCACTACAGATGCATTGGCTACTTGCAGCCAACGGAGACGGTCGCAAAGCAATCGTTCCGCCAAACAGAACCGGCAGGTAAGCTAACGTGGCGTTCCGAATTTGGACATTCAGTAGCAGACCAGCAAGAGCGAACAATGCAGCCATCAGATTTCCGGCACGTTCATACCGCCGCTGTGGTCGCTTTGGCTGTAGCTGGCGTAGCGCGCGTCGCGCGTGCGCAGGCGAGTTCCACATGGCTCGGCAGCCTGAACAACTCCTGGAGCCTGCCGGCAAACTGGGTTACTGGTGTCATCCCCGGTAACGGCGGCACGGCCACGTTCCTCACCCCGCCGCAGGTATTCACGACCTCCACGAGACTCGACGTCGTACAAGATCAGTTTGGCCGACAGCTCTCCGGCCTGATCTTCAACTCGTCGTACCAATACGCATTGACGGGGAGCCCGATCACGCTCGGGGGCGGTGCGACGCTTCATATCGCGCGCCCCGCAATTGAGACGTTGACGACATCGTACCGCGATCAGCAAATCGATCTGGCGCTGAACGGCAACGCCGGCCTCACAAAGACTGGACCGGGAATCATCAGTCTCTCGCAAGCGAGTAGCTTCAACGGCCCGGTAAACCTCAACGATGGCACGCTCACAATTGGCGCCGTAGGGGACGCGGCGCTCGGTAACCCGCTCAACGGGATCAACTTCAACGGGGGGACGTTGCGGACCGGTACGTTCGGGACGAACCGCACGCTCAATCTGGTTGGTAACGGGACGCTCGACTCGACGGTGTTCAGTGCCCCAATCACCCTTACCGGGCAGGTAATCGGACCAGGGAGCTTAACCAAGTTCGGGATCGGCAACTTGAACATCAACTCGCCGCTAAACTACAGCGGCGCCACGAACCTGATGGCGGGAACGACGACGCTCGGCAGCAACGGCGCATTGACCAACACGAGCAGCGTCGCCGTGCGAAGCCAACTAACGCTCGACAATAGTGGGCAGAGTCACATGAACCGGCTCAACGACGCCACCTCGCTGAGGCTTGTCGGAGCGGCGCTCGTGATGAAATATGGTTTCAACGGTGGCTCCGAATCGGTGGCAGCGACGGTATTCGACCGCGGCCTGAGCGTCGTCGGTTTTACGCAGGGAAGCTCCGGTACCGTTTCGCTTGGCACGGTGACGCGAGAAAACAGCGGCCTGGCGTTCTTTGACGGCGAGGGCTTGGGAATGCCCACGGGTTCGACGAAGATCTTCATGTCCACCCCGACGTTGCCGCTTGCTGGGGGCGGCGGCTCACCAGGTTCGAAAAACATCAGCATTTTCCCTTGGGCCGCAGGGCGAGCGGGCGTGAGCGACTCGACGTTCGTCACATACGGTCCTGATGGAGTCCGCCCTCTGAACGTGGCCACCGAATACGCGACGTCAATCGTTCCGACCTCACCCGGCTTGAACGTGCGCCTCGCGGGATCCAACTTTGAGACGGTTAACACAGACTGCGCCGTTAACGCGCTGATCGTCAGGAACTTCGGGATTAGTGGCGTCGGCGAACTGACGATCACCAGCGGAGCACTGATCGCTGGAGGTACAATCTCTGTCGCCTTACATTTCCGTGAGGTCGAGGGGATCATTCTTGCTGATTCCCTGACGATTGCCGGACCGATCTCGGGCACCGGCGGCTTGACCATCAGCGGCAGCACCACATTCACGGCTGCGAGCACATACACGGGACCTACGACGATCTCGTCGGGTTCGATCGCCTTCACGCGTGACGTCCCGAACGGCGCGCCGAGCCCGTTCGGCGCAGATACCAGCGCCATTCTGCTCGCGCCGGGCCGCTTCGGCGCCAACATCCTTTACAAGGGCACCACGCCAGCTACGTTCGACCGCGGCCTGATCGTCTCCGCCCGCACATCAACGAATAACGTTGATTATGTCCCGCAGTTCGGCGCCACCTCGCCGACCAGCCTTACGATGAACGGCCAGATTACGCTCGACGATTCGCCGTTGGCCTTAGTTAGCAACTCCGGCTCGCGCACCACGTTCAACGGCAACATCATCGGCCGCGGTTCGCTCACCACTTTTTTCGGCGGCGTCATTACGCTCAATGGAAACAACACGTTCGATGGCGGTGGCGAAATGCAGACTGGGACTTGGGAGCTCGGCTCGGATACCGCGCTTGGGACCGGCACGTTTAAGTCCGTCGGATTGGGCCGCGCCACCATCGCCGCCGTCAACGGCCCGCGCACGATCGCCAACGACTTCATCGGCCTCGCCACTGCATCGGATTTCTGGACCATCGGCGGCAGCGACGCGATCACGTTCACAGGCAGCATTGACCTTGGTGGAACTTACACACACACCATCAATAACGCCGCCGATACAACCTATGCCGGTGTGCTCCACACGGGCGGGATCAACAAGGCCGGAGTCGGCCGACTGATTCTCAGCGGCGACAACACTTACTCCGGCCCCACGACGGTGAGCAATGGCGTGTTACGCGTCGCTCACCCGCGCGGCTTGGGCGCGACGACGGCCGGGACCATGGTCGCGAACGCGACAACCCTCGAGATCACCGGCGACGCGCTGAGCGATGAGCCCGTCACGATCAACGGCATCGGCTTCCAAGGCGATGGCCGAGGGGCAATTGCCTGTGTGGAAGGGAACAATCGGCTTGGCGACATTACAGTCGCAACGACTGCGTCCATCAAGTCTTTTCCTGGATCGTCGCTGAGCGTCGGAAACGTCGACGGGAACTCCGATGCCACGTTGATCAAGAGCGGCACCGGCCCGCTGATCGCCCGGCGGCTGCGCGTGGGCGGCTTGAACGTGACGGATTCAGGTACGCTCGCGATCGAGCCCGGGCGCAACGCGGACAAGACGAGCGTGGTCACAGGGAACTTGACGATCAACGCCAGTTCGCGTTTCGATCTAGGCGACAATGACCTGATCGTCGATTACACAACGACGTCTCCACTTCCGAAAATCGCCACATATGTCGCCGCCGCGTACAATGCCGGCGCGTGGACGCATGCGGGAATTACGACGTCGCAAGGTCTCGAATCCCGCCATGCACTCGGCGTTGCCGAATCCAGCCAGGTCTTCACAAGCTTTCCGGCCGTTTTCAGTGGTGTGAGCGTGGACAGCACGGCGGTGCTGGTGCGCTGGACGCGTTACGGCGACGCGAACCTCGACGGCGTCGTCAATCTGCTGGACTTCAACGCGCTCGCCGCAAACTTCAATGCCGCGAACAAGCTCTGGTCGGATGGCGATTTTGATTACGATGGAAACGTCAACCTGATCGACTTCAACCAGCTCGCTGCCAACTTCAATCTCGCTGCGCTGACGGTCGATCCCACACCGCAAGATTGGGCCAATCTCGCGGCGGCGATCCCTGAACCGGCGGCGACCACCGCCATGCTCACGGTATCCGCGATCTCGTGCTTGCGGCGCCGAAGGCGCGCCTGCTGAGACGCGCTCACGTCACACGCTATCTATGCGCGGCACACATATACCAACATTCTTGAGAATGTTGGTATATTGGGCGTGGACGTTAGGCTGAGCCAAGTTATCGTCGCATCCTGAACCTTGGTGCCCTCGAATACGTACAAGAAGCGGGGTTTTTCGACCGTAGCCGTACTTCCATCAAGCGAACGAGCAGAGAGAGAGATCCTGGGGTGAGCCGTGTGTCGCAGATCGATCGCCGAGTCGCGGGTTTCACCAAATGTCGTGGCGTGGTCAGAGCCGCCGCGGCGGGGACGGCGGTGGCGCTCGCGGCCCGCGCGCTCGCGGGCGAGGCGCGTTGGCAGAATGCGGGCGGAGGAATCTTTGAAACGCCTGTCAATTGGCTCGACGCGTTCGTCCCCGGCGCGGACGATGTTGCCCGCTTCGAGCTCGGTGCTGCGTCGCCTTACTCCGTTCAAACGACAGGCGACGTCGTCAATCGCGCGCTTTGGGTGTCTGACGAGCTTCTCCTGAATATCAATGGCAGTTACGCGCTGGGACCTTCCACTTCCGGCGGCGGTCTCGCGACGATCGGGCGCGACATGCCAACGCCCGCAACGCTCAGCGTCGAGCACGGCACGTTCGCGACGATTGATACGAGCATCGGGGTCGGCAGAGACGTTCTCGGTAGTGGCGCCATTAACGCGGGCGCGCATTGGCACGTTGCCGACGAACTTATCATCGGCGCCGACGGCGGCGGCGGCTCGTTCACGGTCAACGCCGGCGGTTTGGTCACGCTCAGCAGTGAAGCTGAACCGGCCGCGCTGGCGCGCGTGGGCGTCGGCCTGGGCAGCCGCGGCGACCTGCGCGTAAATGGTGCTGACGCAACGATGGATATTACGGCGTCGATCGGGATCGGACTGACCGGCGGTCAAGGTTCCCTCTCGATCACGAACGGCGGACGCGTCGCGTCTCATAGCGCTTATGTGGGCAGTCCTTACCTCAATTCTGGTGACGCGTACGGCCAGGTACTGGTCGATGGCGCGGGCAGCAGCTGGACAGCACGAGACCATTTCTATGCGGGCTACACGGGACTTGGTGATCTGAGCGGCCAAGTTACCGTCGCAAACGGCGCGCAGATGGAATCGCTCGGAACCTTGGGGCGCGATACGTACACGTCGCTGCCTGTCGGCCCGCGTCCCACGTTGATCACGGTGCGCGGCGCGGGCTCGCGATACGACGTCACATCGGGAATCATCCTGGGATACATGGGCCGCGCGTCGATGATTGTTGAGGATGGCGCAGCTGTGTCCTCCGGAACGATCCATCTAGCGGCCCCCTCACCACAGCTCAGCGAGTTCGCGACGGGCTCCCTCACTATCATCGGCCCCGGTTCGATCGTGTCCGTGCGGGATTATCTCGCCATCGGCGGCGGCACGACGGAGATGCAAGCCAACGAGCGCGGGCGCGGCGGCGTCGCCACGCTGACAATTGCCGACGGAGGCGCGCTTGAGGTGGCCAACACCACCGTCGTCTGGGACGGCAGCCTCGTCTATTTCAACGGCGGGACGCTCACGACGGGCACGCTCGACATGCGCGGCGCGCAGGTCCTCATGATTCCGGGACCCGAAAAGACGCTGCGCGCGGGCACGCTTCAGATGGACGGCGCCAGTCGAATCGACCTTGCCGACGGTGAGCTCCGCCTCGGGCCATCCATGGGAGTTGTCCGTGGAATGATCAGAGCCGGATACCATAACGGCGCGTGGGACGGCGTCGGCCTGACCAGCTCACTCGCCGATGCCAATCACTTCGGGCTTGGCTATGTTGTGCGTGACGAGGGGCAGGTCGTCCACCTCACGCGCTTCGGAGATGCGAACCTCGACGGCCTGGTAAACCTGCTCGACTTCAACGCGCTGGCGGCGAACTTCAACGGAACGTTCAAATACTGGTGGCAAGGTGACTTCAATTACGACGGTCTCGTGAACCTCGCGGACTTCAATTTGCTCGCGGGAAATTTCAATTTCCCCGCACTGACTTTCGAACCGACGCCGCAAGACTGGTCGAATCTGAGCGCGGCCATTCCAGAACCCACGATCACCTCGACACTTATCGTTGCAGCCGGGGCTATTGCATCGCGATGGCGCCGGCCGCATCGCGCGGAGCCCGCTAATCTTTTTTGATTTTGCCGAACCTTGCCCATTCGCATGCGGTATTCCCCATAAGTACGATCGGCGGAGCCAAGCCGTACGACCGCCCGGCCGCTTCCTCTACACCATGGTTCTGCACACCCCGCGCTGGAGGTACATCGAGTTGACCCGGCGAAATCGTATCCGAGTGCTCGCGTCCGCGGCCGCCGCTTCTGTGGGACTTTCTTCGGCCGCCTTCGCGACGATCACCGCCACGTGGCAAACTGTTCCAATCTCCGCGCAGGCCATCGCCAGCGATCCCCTGCTGGCGAGCATGCAATCGTGGGACCTGATCGTCAACGTCAATGATATCGGCGACTGGGGTTCGGCCGGGCTGCGCGTCGATCTCGCTTCCGGCTTGTTCTACCAGCCGCAGACGTTCAACGGGAACACCCGGCCAACCCAATCGGTCATCAACGCGAATCCGAACGTCGCCTACGACACGTACGTCACCGGCCCGGAAGACAATGGGACGACGGGGCAGCCCGTTATCCTTGGCGGACATCCGGCCGATCCCGCTAGTTTCGGCGGAGCGAACGATCCGCTCCCGGGCACATTCAGCGTCTCATGGGGCGACCTGTTCACAAGCGCCCCGGGCACGTATCAGATCGCTCGGTTGACGTTCCCCCAAGGCATTCAGACTCTCACGCTCGAGGGCAGCTTCGTATCTCAAACCGAGCCGTTCGAGGCCGCAGACATTCCCGCGATCCCCTTCGTTCCCGCCACCGCGAGAGCCTGGATCCTCGACGGCGACGGGAGCTGGCACGTACCGAGCAACTGGAGTCCCGCCGCCGTCCCCATCGATGGCGATGCTGTCGTGCTTGACGTTGGCGGCGCCAACGTTCGAACGATCACGTACAGCCAGGGCTCTGTTTCTCTTCAGAGCATCATGTCGCAGGAGCGCCTCGTTATCACCGGCGGTAGCATCAACACGCCGTCGCTGTTCAGCGCCAACGGCGTGACGATGTCCGGCGGAACATTGAACGCGACCGTTTCCGGCTCGCCCGTTTCCATCGTCGGCACCAATGTTGGTCTCAACGATGTCCGCGCCCTGTCAGGGATCAGCATCGCCGGCGGGGCCAGCGCGTTGGTGACCAATGATCTGGAACTTTCGAACGCCTCGACGTTGGCCGGAAGCGCGACGCTTCAGTTCCGCGGATCGCAGGAGCTTCTCGGCGCCGGATCGATCGCGATGGGCAACGGCGCGTCGATCTGGATCGACGGCGACGGCACACTGACGATCCCGAACAGCGGCGCCGTCATCAGCGGATCAACCTACAACGTGCGCCGCACGCCGCTTACTCCTGGCCCGGCCAGCCTCGTCGTTAATGGAAGCCTCATTGCCAACGGCACCGGCAATCTGGCGCTCGTCCTCGACGGATTGGGCAATACGGGAAGCTTGATCGCCGACAACAGCGGCGCGCTCAATGCGACGGTTTCCAGCCCGATGTATTCGACGGGTAACATCATCGCGCGCAATGGCGGCGTCGTTACGCTCAACGCGCCGGGCGGCATCACAATTTCCGGCGGCGTCAACGCAGACACCAGCTCGCCCGTGCGAATTAACTCAACCGTCAACCTGACGAGTACATTGACGAAATCCGGCGCCGGCCCGATGCGCGTCACCGGCGCGCTGAACGTTGGCGCCTCGACGTTTACGATCACCGGCGGCAGCGTATTGTTCGACTACTCCGGAAGCAGCCCCCTGGCGAACATTCGCTCGCTCATCGCCAGCGGTTATGCGGGCGGCGCGTGGAACGGCAGCGGGATTAATATGGGCGGCGCGATTGAAGATCATGGACTCGGTTACGCCGAGGCAAGTGCGCTCTTCGGCGCGTTTCCGGCGAGCTTTGACGGCGAATCGATCGACAATACCACGTTGGTGATCCGCTTCACGCGCGTCGGCGACACCGATCTCAACGGCGTCGTGAACCTGCTCGACTTCAACCGCCTCGCCGACAACTTCAACAAGACGAACAAGCTCTGGTCCGACGGCGATTTCAACTACGACGGAAACGTCAATCTCACCGACTTCAACATGGTCGCCGACAACTTCAACCTTCCGGCGGTCACAGGCGCTCCGACGCCGCAAGATTGGAACAATCTCGCCGCCGCCGTGCCGGAACCGGCGTCCGCGGCTCTCGTCAGCCTGCCGCTATCGTTGGTGATGACTCGCCGACGAAGATCGCGGTATTCGCCATAGCCGACGGCATAAATTCGGGCTACGCTTCATTCATTCACGCGTGGGAGGGTCGAATGAAGCAACCGAGAGCTTACCGTTCGATCGCCGTTGTCGCTGCCGCGGCGGCCTCTACCTTGTCGCCAAGGTTGTACGCGAGCATCGGCGCCGGCTGGGTCAACGTGCCGATCACTTCCGCGGCGATCGCGTCAGACCCCGCGCTCAACAACATGCAGACCTGGTCGCTGCAGGTCAGCTATTCCGGCGGCGATTGGACCGAAGCGGGAATGCGGGTGATGCTGCCGGCTGGCAACGCCTTCTATCAGCATCAGTTCGGCGGGAACACCAAGCCAAATCCATCACTCGTCGTATTATTTCCCTCGCTCAGCTATGACTCATATGTGAGCGGTCCGGGAGATCAGGGCACTGGTAATGGCGCGCCCGCGATCTTTGGTGGGTTCCCAACCGATCCCTCCAGTTTCGGCGGTTGGGGGGATGCGATTCCCGGCACGTTGGGCGTCTATTGGGGTGACACGATCATCACTCCGCCGGTGGCCAAGTTTGAGGCAGCTCGCCTCACGTTTCCATCGTCGATTTCTCTTGCATCCGTCATCGTGGACGGCTCGAGCTTTGTTAGGCAAGTCGGGCATACTGCTCTCATTCCGCAAGTCGGCACGCCCCCGCCGCCGCCAGCCCCGCCGCCAACCCGACAGTGGGCGGTGGATGCCGATGGCAGCTGGCATGACCCTGCAAACTGGTCGCCGGTTGGGTTGCCCGCGAATGGTGAATCCGTCGCGATTGACGTTGGCGGGTCCGGTTCGATCCGGACAATCACGCACAACAGCACAGGCATCACGTCGGTTGATCGGATAACGACGCATGAACGGCAGCAAGCCCAGGACCGGCGCGACGCCGCCGAGGAAGATGAGAAGGCCGGCAACCGTGATCGGACGCGAGCGCCGCGCAAGCCAGGCCGCATCGAGCGCAACGATCGGGCGCGGGTGTCTCCCGCGAACGGATTGTACGAGATCAGCACGAGAACCTCGTGATCAGCGGTGGCACCTTCATCGCGAGCCTGATCACGTTCGCTGAAGGAGGATTGACCCTCTCCGGTGGTACGCTTGGCGCCGCGGTTGTCGGCGCACCGGTCACAGTTGTCAGCAGCGGAGCTTCGCTGAAGGGCGTCAACGCTGCCAATGGCTTGACGCTTCTCCCTGGCGTTACGACTTCATTCAGCGATGACCTCGCATTCTTTGGCACAGCTACACTGGGCGCTGGTGCAACCCTTCGCGCGCGAGCGACTCAAAAGTTAGGCGGGGCAGGCACCGTTTTCTTTGGCGACGGCGCATCCCTTGCGATCGACGGTGGGACCGACCTCACGGTCGGCGCAGGTTCGCTTGAGCTGCGCGGAAGCAACTTTCGGATCGAACGAACGCCCGGATCGACTGGATCGGCGGCACTCAATCTGGGAACCACACGAGTCGTCTCGGCAGCCGGCGGCACCGGTGTGATCGATGTTCAGTTTCTCACCTATGGCAACCTGGTGGCCGAGCCGGGCAGCAGCTTGTCGGTCTCTTGTTCAGGCATTTATAGTCCGCGCTCGATCTCGGCTCAGAATGGCGGCGTGGTCTCGATCAATGCGCCTGCCGGCGTCTCTTTGAGTTTTGGCCCCTACATTACATCGGGGGCGACGATCGACATCACCGGTCCGACGTCCCTAGTTTTCAATTCTTTGCAGAACTCCGGAACGATCCGCATTCACGGCGACCTCAACGTCGGCGTCAATAGCAGCCACGTTGGTCCTGGCACACTGCGCGTTGATGGCGAGTTGATCGTCGATCCCAACGTTCCAACGAACTTCCAGCCTCGAGAAGGCGGCGCCGTTGTCGTTGACTATGAGGGCGCTTCGCCCCTTGACTACCTGCGGTCCTTGATCGTCAACGGGTACAACGGCACCGGAAACAGCCGCATTACAGTCGTCGCGGATCCGCAACACGGCCTGGGCTATGCCGAAGCGTCCGCGCTGTTCACCAACTTCCCTGCCACATTCGCGGGCGAATTGATCGACGACACCGCGTTCCTGATGCGCATCACGCGCTACGGCGACGCGGATTTGAATGGGTTGGTAAACCTCGTTGACTTCAATCGACTTGCCAGCAACTTCAACGGAACGAACAAGCTGTGGAGCCAAGGCGACTTCACGTACGACGGCATCGTCAATCTTGAAGATTTCAACCGCCTGGCCTCAAACTTCAACCTCGCCGCGCTCACCAACAATCCAACGCCGCAAGACTGGGCAAACCTCGCAGCCGCGGTGCCGGAACCGGCGGCCGCTACCGCCCTCGCCGGGATAACTTCGCTTTCGTGTCTAATGCGTCGGCGACGGATGCGGTACCCTCGCACTACCAAAAATTATCGCTAGCCCGCGCGCTGTTCCGCGCGGTACCGTCCATCTACTCGCCTCACCCGGGGAGGTCGTGCGATGAAGCGTCAATTGCACCATCAACACCTGCTTTCCGCCGCTGCGGCTGCGGCCGTTGCCGCGGCCACGCACGTCTGGTCCGCACCCGCCATCGCGGCCATCAGCGCTAGCTGGCAGAGCATTTCCATCTCAGCCGCCGCGATTGCCAATGATCCGGCGCTCGCAAATATGCAGACCTGGTCGCTTCAGGTCACATGCACAGCGGGAGATTGGAAGAACGCAGGCTTGCGCTTGACACTGCCGTCCGGGCAGAACTTCTACCAGAACATCGTCGGGCAAAATACCAGGCCAAATCCGGCGCTCCTGGGTGCTTTCGCTGCGGTGGCTTACGACACATACGTGAGCAGTCCGGGCGATACGGGTAGTGCGAACGGCCAGCCACCAGCCATTAACGGAGGTTTCCCATCGAATCCCGTCAGCTTCGGCGGCTCGGGTGATTCCATCCCCGGCACGTTTTCCGTTTCCTGGGCAGATCAGCTGGTCAGCTCGCCCACGACGTTCGAAGCGGCGCGGCTGACGTTCGCCTCCTCGATCTCATTACCTTCGATCTCCCAAGACATCACGAGTTACACGCGCGAGGATCCAAACACGTTTGTTAACATTCCAAAGATCGGCACAAATAATCCTCCGCCGCCCGTCCGGCAATGGCTTGTCGATGCCGACGGCAGTTGGCAGGATCCCACGAACTGGACACCCACAGGAATCCCTCTAAACGGCGAAGCGATTGTTCTCGATGTTGGTGGATCGAGCGTGCGCACGATCACCTATGGCACCGGTTCGGTCGCGCTCAACCAAATACAATCCCACGTAAACCTCTTGATCACTGGCGGGACGTTACGCGCACAGGCGATCTCATTCAGTGAAGGCGCTTTAACGATTTCCAACGGCACCCTTAGTAGTGCTATCAGCGGCGCGCCTCTTTCCGTTATTGGTTCCAATGCTGTATTGGACAACGTGAACGCATCTGGTGGGTTGAACGTTGCCGACGGCGTCAGCGCACGTTTCACGAACGGTCTTCAGTTCACAGGTCAGGCAAGCCTTGGAGTCAATGCCCAACTTCGATCGCTGACGACGCAGTCGCTGAAGGGAGCGGGGACTGTACTGCTTGGGAGCGGCGCCTCAATTGCCATCGACGGGGGAACGACGCTGACGCTGAGCACCTCGGACTTCAAGGTGCGCGGCGCGAATTTCACAATCGCGCGAACGCCCGGGACAATCGGCGATGTGGCTTTGGTGTCGAACGCGCCGCTCATCGTCTCAAGCGGCGGCACGGGCACCATCAGTGTTGAGCATCTCACGGGAACCCTCTTCTCCGAGGCTGGGAGCCAGCTCTTGGTGTCCACGCAAGATGCCTCGACCGGCACCATTTCGGCGGATTCCAACAGCCAGATATCCATCAATGCACCAGGCGGGTTAATTGGCAGCAACGTCCTTGCAGCATCTGGCGCGGTGATTAATGTCTCCGGGCCGACATCGTTGAACTTCGTCGTCAACTTCCTATTCGGCGACGGCAATATTCGATTCGACGGGCCTCTGGAGCTGGGTGGTTTCCAAAACTTGAAGATTGGTAGCGGCACCGTCCGCGTGAACGGGGCACTCACGCTAACAGGCCCACTGAACATTGCGGACAGCGGCGCATTCGTGCTCGACTACGCAAGCGTAAGTCCTCTGCAAACTGTTCGCTCGCAGATTATTCAAGGAAGAATCACCGCAAGCGGATCGTCGGAATTTGGTATTGGCTACGCCGAAGCGTCTGCGCTGTTCCAGACGTTCCCCGCTACATTCGCTGGCGAATCGATCGACGACACAACGCTTCTCTTCCGCCGCACGAGATTCGGCGACGCGAACATCGACGGTGTCGTTAATCTCATTGATTTCAACGCGCTGGCCGCGAACTTCAATGGGACCAGCAAGCTCTGGAGTCAGGGGGACTTCACGTACGATGGGATCGTGAATCTCGATGACTTCAATCGCTTGGCCGCGAATTTCAATCTCGCTGCACTCACGAACAACCCCACACCTCAAGATTGGGCAAACCTCGACACTGCCATACCGGAACCGAGCGCTATCACCGCGCTGCTCGTCGGCGTGCCGGCTTCAGCCGGCATGATCAAGCGACGACGATCACGATTACCGCGCTGACGTTACCGCGCTGCGGCTGCGCGTCGCCGGTTGCGTCGCGGGCGGCGGCGAATAATCCAGCGCCGGCCAGCTCATGAGGATGCGCACGGCCTGATCCTGCAATTCCTCGTACGGCTTCACGCTCCCATCGATCTTGTTGTAGATCGTCGAGAAGACGATCACCTTGCCATTTCGCGCCGGTACGTAGCCGCTGAGCGAGCGAACGCCGCCGATGTAGCCGGTTTTCGCGTGTACGGCGCCGGGGATGTCTTTGAATCGCGACGCGATCGTGCCGTCCTTGCCGCCGACCGAGAGGCTATCGAAGAAGACGTCGCCGTAGCGGTGATTCTTCATGACAACGAGCAGATCGCTGATTTGCCGCGTCGTCACACGATTGAGCCGGCTCAGGCCCGATCCGTCGGCGACGATCAGCTTCGAATCGTCAATGTGATTCCGTTTCAGAAATTCGTGGATCGCTTCGGACCCGCTCGACCATGATCCCGGGACATCGCGGCCATGTCGCAGGTCATATCCGCGTCCCAACAACTTGCATAAACCCTCGGCCAGCAGGTTCTGGCTGTTTTTGTTCACGCGCGGGAGGAGCTCGCGCATTCTCGTCTCGTGCACGGCTACGACCTTCTGTGCCGGTGGATCCCACGTCCCGCCCAACGGCTTGCTCGCGCGCTCGATCGGCCCGGCCACTTCGATCCCATCTTTCTTGAGTTGCTCGCGCAATGCATCCGCGAAGAACTCTCCGGGATTTGTCACCGGCTTACTCTTGAGCGAAGACTGTTTCGTGCAGCCGCCTTTCAGCGTGTACACGTTTTCCTTCACGGCCCGCTCGCAATCCGGATCGCCCTTCGCGCCGGTCACGCAGTTATTGATGATCTTGATCCCCTGCACGGGCGGCACGACCTCATAACGAACGGGCTTGCCTTCCTCCGTAGGAAACACGGTGATGTCAATGCAGTTGTCGTTGAAGTTCAGCCCTGAGATCGGCGCCGCGTACCAGTTCGGAAGGTCGTCTTCGTCCCACGTCGGATGAACCTGCTGCGATTCCATCGCGCCGTCGAAATAGTACAGCTTTCCCTTGATGCGCGAGACGCCCCGCGCCTTAAGCGCGCGCGACCAGTCCTCGAGCACCGTCATCGTCTTGCCCTTGGTCGTTCGTCTCCCGGCGATCGCATCGTCGCCTACGCCGGGATCGCCCGTGCCAATGATCCAGAGGTCGTCGCCGTCGAGCGCGAAATACGTCTTGAACACGTGATCCGCGCCGAAGAAATCGAGCGCGGCCGAGGTGATGAACAGCTTCATGTTGCTGGCGGGGATCATGGGCTGATCGTCGCCGCTGGCGTAGAGTTCGCGTCGGGTGGGAAGTTCAATCACCCGCGCGGCCAGGAGGGTCTGCGGCGCCGCGCGATCGCGCAGGACTTCGTCGAGTTTTGCATCGAGATCGCGCTGTCGCCCGCGATCGGCCGCACAACCGGTCAAGGCCGCAACAATGATCAGACTAAAGAGGTTGCGAACAGAGAATCGTTTAGATTTCATGGTGAATCACTCGTTGTAACGACCCGGCGCGTTCGCGGGCCTCATCGAACTGATTGAGCGATCATCCGCCCATCGCCGTTTGGTTTGCCGGGATTCTTGATCAGCTTTCGCGCGCCGTTGACGACGCGGTCCCAATCGAACGCCGGGCCGGGATCGGTCTTGTTCGTTTGAACGTGATAATGCCCCATCAGGCCGTGGTATTCAGCGAGCTGATCGTCTGGCAGCTTCTTGAGCAGTACCGTTCCGTCATCGCCGCGGGGATAGTCGCACTTGATCTTTGGAAAAGTCTGGCAGATCGCGGCGGTCAACTTGATCAGGGACTTGTATTGCTCGTTGGTGAGGTCGTACTGTCGGAGTTCCTGACCTTGCACCGTGCCAACGACGACTTCATTCCGCGCCGGCCTGGCCACGAAATTCGGCGTGCGGATCCACTGCTGCTTGGCCCATGCGGGGAGAACCATTCGCGTGCGGCCGGAATCGTCCTTGCGATACCACTGGTCTAGCGTTTGTTCCTTCCCCTCTGCGGGGTACGCCCCGATGTTCGCGATCTCGATGCCGATCGACCGGCTGTTCGACGTCGTCGCGTGCCACGCGCGCTCCTTCAGGTCGAGCGTCTGGTAGATCGTGCCGTCCACGTCGAGCATGAAATGGACGCTTAGCCCGCGATGGTCGTGCAGGATGTTGAAGCACTGCCGGCTCGTACCGCAGACATCGTAGTGATAGACGAACTGATCGACGCGCTCGCGCAGCGATGCGAGGTCCCAGCCGCCGCCGCGAAACCGTTCGACTTCTTCGGGACTCAGCGCGGGTGACCCGGGATCGGGATTCTTCTTCGGCGCGAAGCGCAGACTGAAGCGATTGGGAGAGGAGATGTCCTTGGTTTCCTGCGTCGTCGCTTCCCAGGATGATTTCTCGAACGGGACGAAGCGGCGCTCGGTTCGATACGCGTCGTACCCGCCCGGATCGGTCCACAGGACGACGGGCGCGCCCGTGTGAACGAGCTGGCCGCAGACCATGATCTCGTCGCCCATGCGATGGATCATCTGGCCGGTGCGGGGCTTGTTGCTCGCGCAGCCGAGGGCGAGGGAAACGATCAAAAACGATAGAATTGACTTGGTGAAGGCGCGCCGGAGGTGATATGTCATAGCGCGTCGAGTGTACAACGACGTCCGCGCGCGTTCAAAATACGGCGTACTGCCAGGGAGATTCTTGGATGAGCTTCGCTGTTCTGTTTTGCATGATGCTGCTTCAAGCGCCGGCGACCGCGCCAGCGACGCAGCCGGGCGAAATCCGTCGCGGCATGGCGATGGACGACCCGCCGGAAAGCCGCTACGAGCGATATTACGAACGACTGGCGCGGCAGATCGAGCCCGACCTGCACGGCGATCCAAAGCGCCTCGACCTGTACGTTCGCTATTTCGAACGAGAGATCATTCACGACAAGCGCGTGTTCGCATTCGACGTCGCGGCAAAGGAGCGAGCCGATGGTGTCATTGAGCTCACGGGCCTCGTGGAGTTCGCCGAGCACGCGGCGTCGCTGGAATCGTTCCTGAATGCATTGGGCTTCGAAAAACTGGAAAACCGGGTGACGGTTGGACCGACATTGCCGACGCCGCTGGCGCAGGTCACGGCGACTCGCGCATTTATCTATTCATCGCCGGAAGGTCGCGAGCGCCGGGAAGTGCTCAACGAGGTGCTCCGCGGCGAAACCATCTATCTACTGGCCGCGCGCGATCGCAGCTATTTGTGCCATGCGCCCGACGGTTACGTCGGGTGGATCAACGCGAGCGACGTCGCACCTCGTACAGCGAGCGCGATCGATGGCGGCTCCAGTGATCCGCGCATCGAAAAGATCATCGACGCGGCGAAAGACAAGCTGGGCCTGCCCTACGTCTGGGGCGGACGGAGCGACAAGGGCGTCGATTGCTCCGGCCTCGTCCAGACATCATTCGCATCGCAGGGGATTCACCTGCCGCGCGACGCCGAGCAGCAGGCCAGTGTCGGCAAGCTCGTGGCCACGCGCTGGCATCGCGATGGACTGCGCAGGGGCGATCTGCTCTTTTTCCTCGGTCGCCGCGGAGTCATTTCGCACACGGCGATTTACCTCGGCGACAAGAAGCTGATTGAAGCCTCCGACGGGGGCGTGAAGATCAGCAGCTTCGATCCGAACGACGCGAACTACGCGAAACATCGCGATATGACCTTCTGTTTCGCGAAGCGCGTGCTGGAGTGAACGATGCGAACATCACTGCTCCTCACTTGCGTTCTGCTGGTGGCCGCCGACTCCAGTACGCAACCGGCCGTGCCGCGGCCGCCGATCGTGTCGGCGAAGGAGTGGGGATCGACGCCACAGCCGATCCCTGAGTCCCGCAAGCAGACGCCGAAGTGGATCACGATTCATCACGCCGGCGTCTTGTGGGAGGCAAAGACGACGCCCGACAAGTTCGTCAAGAACATGCAGGTCTGGGGGCAAAAGGACAAGAACTGGCCGGACTTACCGTACCACTTTCTCATCGCGCCCGACGGCCGTATCTTCGAAGGCCGGCCGATCGAGTACGAGCCCGAATCGAATACGAAGTACGAGTTACAGGGGAACATCGGCGTCGAAATGATGGGAAGTTTTGAGGCGCAGCGCCCGAGCCGCGAGCAGTTGCGATCGTGCGTCGCGCTCGTCGCATGGCTGGCGAGCGAGTATCGCATCGACCCCGACCACATCCGCGGCCATCGCGATGCCGCGCTGGGACAAACCACTTGTCCCGGGCGTGATTTCTATCGATATCTTGAAGATGGCCAATTCCGCAGATGGGTAAGCGAGACGATCAACGGTGCATCGCCAAACATCGAACCCGGGCCAGCGCTTTCAAATGGGCCGTCGACAAACATTTCAGAGTGGCCGACGACCAAGCCCGCCTCGTGACATCGAATGATCACGCGAGCCAGACGGCAACGCCGGCGGGATCGACGTGGCGCGAGCCGACGACGAACACCGCATTCGCCGGCGCCGGCGCTTCGACGGGACCGTGCTGAAAGTTCAGGAAAACCCAGTGATCGCCGCGACGGAGCAATTGCGTACGCGGCGGCAGTGCCCGCGAAGATATTTCCGCTCCGGACGCGATGCGCTCGATCAATGCATCGGTCAGCGTGCGTTCCGCATAGACCCCGCAGTACGTGATCGTTCCCGATCCATGCCGGCGCTGAAGAATCGCGGCCGCGCCGGTGTAGAACTGGTCCGCGTACCGCGCGATGACCTTGGTCGTCTCCTCCGCATACAGCAGCTCGGCCCAGGCGCCCCACCGATGAGGCTTGCCGTCCAGTTCGACGGTGCCCCACACGTCTTCGGGCAGTCCGTCGTACGCTTCGATGTTGCCGCCGATCAGCGGGACGATTGGAGCCGCGATTGGCCCCTCGAAGAGTTGGCCGGTCTTGTCCATCGTTGCCGTGCGGCAGGTGAGCAGGAGCTGGCCGCCGCGGGATGCAAATTCGTCAAGTCGTCGCACGAGGGCGTCATCGACCATCTGTACGCCCGGCGCCACGATCATCGCGAGGTCGTTCGACCATGGCCGGTCCGGATGCAATATGTCGATCGGCAAACCGAGCCGCGCGAGCGATCCGTACCACTGGCTAACCCATTGCGGCTGGCTCCAGCGTTTGGCCTGCGGCATCGACGCGTAGTACCAGAGCTGATCGAAGTCGAAGAGGAGTCCGACGCGCGCGTTGGTAGCAGCCTGCGATGACGCCGAGATTGCGGGCGTAGCCGTTTCGGTTGCCCGGCCGCTGAGCAGGCTTGATCGCCGTCGCTTCGTGGGCGCCGGCGCCGGCGACGTCACGGCGGCAGCAGCCGTTTCGCTGGGCGCGGGTCGCGATTCCAGCCGCTTCATGTCGTTGATGACTTGAATGAATTCGCGTCCGCCGGGCGACGGCGTGACACCATCTGGACTTATCAAGCCGTGGTGAAACAGTTCAATTCCGAAGCGTGGCTGGCGATAGCGATAGACGGTGATGAACTCCGATCCGTGCGCGAATGCGGTCCACAACCATAGGCGCACCGCTCCCGGATACAGCAGAACGGGAACATTGCTCCAGTTCGTCTGGCCGACCTGGATCTCGAGCAGCGCCCATCGCCCCGTGTAGCTCCGCATCAGGTCGTGCATGAAACCCATCTTGTCCGGATCGGCCAAGCGATATTCGTCATTCGATGGGTTCTTCTCCCATCCGGTGACAGGGTAACAATCCCACGAGAACACGCTCAGCTCTTCCGCAAAATCGCCCGGATCGCAGTCGAGATGAAACGACATGAAGTTCGTCGTGGCGAAGCGCTGCCCGATGCGCGGCTTGAGAATCTGCGCCTGAATCTTGTTGAAGTTGGCGAACGACCATGACCAAAAGCGCGAAGCGTCCAGGTGCTGGTGCGGGTTCGCGTAGCGCGGGTCGCGATCGCGCGGCATGCGAATCTCGTCAAACGATGTGTAGTACGTATTCCAAAACTGACAGCCCCACGCGCGGTTCAGGCCCGCGATATCGCCGTATCTGCGCTGCAGCCACGCGCGAAAGGCGGCGTGCGTGGCTTCGGATTGATCGAAATCACCGGAATATTCGTTGTCGATTTGCCAGCCGATCACGGACGGATGATCGCCGTATCGCTCGGCCATCGCCGTGACGATCCGGCGCGCGGCCTCGTGAAGTTCAGGTGAGTTGGGGTTGTAGTGACGTCGCCCGCCGAAGCGACCGCGGGCGCCGTGGTAGTCGAGCGGCAGAGTTTCCGGATGCTCGTGCGATAGCCAGATCGGCGGCGCTGCGGTGGGCGTGCAGAGGATCACGTCGAGCTTGCGTTTCGCCGCCATCTCCACGGCTTCATCCAGCCATTTGAAATCAAACTGTCCCGGCCGAGGCTCCATCGCATACCAAGCGAACTCGGCCATGTGCACGATCTGCAGGCCCATGGCCGCGATGTTGTCGAAGTCGCGTTCCCACTGCTCGCGCGGCCACTGCTCGGGGTAGTAATAAGTTCCGATTTTCATGAATTGGATTTATCTCTCGGATCGAGGTTCGTCATCCTGCTCGACAATGTGCCGATGCTGAAGCTGTCGCGCCACGAGCCAACACAAGATGGCCCAAACGAGCCCAGCCGTCCAACCGGCCAGCACATCGGTCGGCCAGTGTACTCCCATGTAGACGCGACTGACGCCGACGAGGAACGTGACGATCAGCGCGACGGCGATGAAGTAGAACTTCACGGCGCGCGACGGCACGATCCGAGCGAGCAGGCTCCCCAGCGTCAGGTACACGACGGCCGACATCATTGAGTGACCGCTGGGGAAACTTGTCGTATACACCGCCGAGAGGTGCGGAACCAGATCAGGCCGGGGACGATCGATGAAAAATTTCAATAGTGTGCTGAGCAGCTGTCCTCCGACGACCGCGATCAGAACGAGCCACATCGCCGCGAATTTTCGAACGAGAAGCAGGTATCCCACGACCGCGAGCGTCACGAGAAGCAGGACGGTCACACCGCCCAGCGCCGTCAGGTCGCGACCGATCTCCTCGAGCCAGCGAACATCGTGATACTTCCCCAGCGTTCGCACGGCCCATTCGTCGACATTTTGCGTGTCACCTTCGCGCACTTCGTCGAGCAGTTCGATGAATCCCCACGTCCCGGCGACGATGATCAAAACGGCAACGAAGACGGCGGCGCCGTGCGCGCCGAGATGTTCGAGAATTCGACGAAGGGCCTTCATGCAATGACGAACGTCGCGGCGACGATACGCCCTGCCTGACGGAAACGGAAGTCGTTTGGAGTTTCCGCGCACGCGCTTTTCCCCGGCCGCGCGCGTCCGTATGCTTCGCGATGTGAGCGAACCGCAACTTCGCTGGGCGATTCTGGGGACCGGCAACATCGCGGGACAATTCGCGGCCGCGATGCGCACGTCGCGGCGCGGGCGCGTCGTTGCCGTCGGATCGCGATCGATCGACTCGGCTCGCGAATTTGCACATCGATTCGAAATTCCATCGGCCTACGGCAATTACGAGCATGCAGCCGGCGATACGACGGTTGATGCGGTTTACATCTCGCTCCCGAATTCGATGCATCACGAGTGGACGATTCGTTCATTCGCGGCCGGAAAACACGTCCTTTGCGAAAAGCCGTTCGCGGTGACGGAATCGCAGGCGCGCGAGATGTTCGCCGCGGCCGATCATGCGGGAAAAACGCTGGTTGAAGCATTCATGCATCTGTCGCATCCGCAAACGCACGGCGTGCTCGAAGCGATGCGGAGCGGCGCGATCGGTCAGGTTCAATTGATTCGCACGAGCTTCTGCTATCGCACGCGACGGGTTGACGGCAACATTCGTTTCGATGCGTCGCTTGCAGGCGGCGCAATGATGGACGTCGGCTGCTACTGCACGAATTTCTCGCAGCTCATCGCAGGTGCTGCGCCGACGGCGATTCGGGCGTTTGCAAAGCTCAATGACCACTCTGTGGACGAACTAGCGGCCGGTGTGCTCGAATTTCCCGGGGAGATTCTTTCAACGTTCGCGTGCGGGATGACGACGCAGGCCGACAACACTGCTTACATCTGTGGCACCGAAGGCTTCATCGAGATTCCCGTTCCCTGGAAGCCCGCGGTGCGCGGCGCCATGTATACGATCGCCCGCGGCACGCCGCCGAAGCAGGACATGGCCAAAGGCGCCGCGCCTGCGACGCCGCCGCGCGACGTGCACACCGTCGATGCCGACCGCGAGCTATACGCACTCGAGGCCGATGATTTCGCCGCGACCGTCTTCGATGGGGCGCCGCCGGCCGTGTCGCGGGAACTGACGCTGGCCAACGCGCGCGTCCTGGACGAAATTCGCCAGCAAATCGGGCTGTCCTTTTGAGCGTCGCTATGAAGATCTTGATGACGACAGGTGGGATTGCGATGACGAACGCGTTCGTCATCGCCGACGAGAACGCGAAGCAGGCGGTGCTGTTCGATGCGCCGGATCACACGATCGCGCCGTTTCTCGACGAAGTCGCTAAGAACGGCTGGGAACTGATCGGCCTGTGGCTCACCCACGGCCACTTCGATCACCTGGCGGATCATGCGGTCGTCAAAGAGAGGTTTCCCGAGGCGCAGATTTTCATTCACTCACTGGAAGAGCCGAGCCTGATCCAGCCGGGAAGTCGCATGTTTGACCTGCCGTTCATAATCCCGCCCGGCAAAGCCGACAGGCTCGTAAACGACGGCGACATCTTGCACATCGGCGCGATCGAAGTCCGCGTCATTCACACCCCCGGCCATGCGCCCGGCCACGTGATGTATCACCTGCCAAAGGAAAACGTGCTCGTCGGCGGCGACCTGATCATCGGCGGCTCCGTCGGCCGCACCGATCTGCCAGGAAGCAGCATCACCGTGTTGAACGAATCCATTCGCAAGATCATGAAGCTGCCGCCGGAAACACGATTGCTTCCCGGTCACGGAGATGTCACAACGCTCGGCGACGAACTCGAGACCAATCCGTTCGTGCAGATGGCGATGGAAGAAGCTAGGTAATCTCCCCTTCGCGCGGCGAGTGGCGCAACCCGCGGATGTCGAGCAGGAACTCTTTGCGAAAAACATATCGCACGAACATCGCGGCCACGAACGGAATGAAAAACAGCTCGGCCGTCGGGGTGTAAGGGATGCGCGTCGTCAGGTAGATCGCGACGAGCGAACAGACCGCAAATTCCGCGAGCGAGCTGAAGAAGAAATCAAACCAGGGATGTTGGCGGGCGAGGAACTCTCGCTGCGTGCGCACGTACCGCGCGTGGAATACCGCCGTCACACCAATCGCCGCCAAGTATGCGAGCCCAACGGGCGCCGCGTCGGAGCCAACGTGCCATCGTCGCAGGAGGAGGAACGTCGCAAACCCGACAAACCAAGAAACGATCGTGACGATCGCGAACTTCAGCATCGGCGACAGCCGCGGGAAGCAGAAGTCATAAAGCCGGCTGAGGTGTTCGAGGTACTTGAACTGCTGCTTGAGCGTGAGCTTCGATTCACCGCGCGTGCGCTCGGCGAAATGGATCGGAATTTCGCGCACGCGCTGCGTGCGGCACTTGCACATCAGCTCCAGGCCAATCTTATATCCGAGCGGCGTTAGGCGTTGTCCGCGCTCGAAGGTGTCGCGACGGAGCGCGAAGAAACCGGACATCGGATCGGTCACGCGCCCTGCAAACGGCCGGGCGAGGAACGTCGCGACGCGCGAGTTGATCTTGCGGAAGACGCCCCACCGCTCGCCGGTGCTGCCGCCGGGCGTGTAGCGCGAGCCGATCACGAAATCGGACTCGCCGGATTCGACGGCGGCGATCAACTCGGGCAGCTTGGCCGGCGGATGCTGTAAATCGGCGTCCATGACAACGAAGATCTGCCCGCGCGCCTCGGCCATGCCGGCGAGGACGGCGCCGCTCAAACCGTTTTTCGGTTCTTCTCGAACGATGAGCTTAAGTGGATAGGTCTGTGACAATCGCGCGGCGACGGCGCGCGTGTCGTCCTGGCTGTTGTCGTCCACAATGATCAGCTCGTACGACCGCCCGCTCAGCGCGGCGTCGATCTGCTGCGCCAGCGGCTCGAGGTTGGCCGCCTCGTTGAGCGCGGGGACGATCAGGCTGATCTGCGGGGAATCGCTCACGCCATCATTATCGGCCGGATGTTAGTACATCGGTAATTCGGCTTGAACCAGCTTGCCCCCGGCGTGATCGATGAGGCGCGTCTTGTATGTCTTGACAACGACACCAGGCGAATCGCGAAGCTGGCCGTTTTCCAGGTGAAACGCCCAGTCATGCCACGGGCAGACGGCGCAACCATCCTCGACGTATCCGCCGGCGAGGTTGCCGCCGGCATGTGGGCAATAGTTGTCCATCACGAACACCAGGCCGGCGTTCAGGAAGACGGCGAGCTGAAATCCGCCGATTTCGACGTATCGACCCTTGCCTTCTTCCAGTTCGGCGAGGTTGCAGAGCGAAGTCCATCGCATGTCGCGGTTGCGCATTTACTTTACCCGGCCAACGCGTCTAATGTGCAACCGTCCGTGACGTTCAGCGAAGGAGATGCATCGATGCCCGTGAAGTTCGGAATCATCGGATGCGGCGCGATCGGCCAGCGACGCCACATCCCGGAATGCGCCGCACACGCCGATTGCACGCTCGTCGCCGTCTGCGACATCAACAAGCCGCGCGTCGAAGAGGTCGCCAAGCTCTACAAGGCAAAGGCGTTCACGGATTATCGCGAGATGCTCAAGTCGGCCGAGTTTGACGCCGTCGTCGTCGGCACGCCAAACAAGTTTCACGCGCCGCAGACGATCGACTCGCTCAATGCGGGCAAGCACGTGCTCGTCGAGAAGCCGATGGCCGGCACGCGCGAGGAAGCCCGCGCGATGATGGACGCGGCGGCGAAGAACAAGAAATTCCTGATGATCGGCCTGAACCAGCGCCTGATGCCGCCGCACGTGAAGGCCAAGCAGATCCTCGACACCGGCCGACTCGGCCGCGTCATCGCGTTCGAGACGACGTTCAAGCATCCCGGTCCCGATGGCTGGAGCCTCGATGGGGCGAGCAGTTGGTTCTTCCGCAAAGATGAAGCGATCATGGGCGTGACCGGCGACCTTGGCGTTCACAAGGCCGACCTCATGCGATTCCTCCTCGGCCAGGAATTCACGGAAGTCGCCGGCTTCATCGGCACGCTCGACAAGAAAGACCCCAAGACCGGCAAGCCAATCGACGTGGACGACAACGCCTTTCTGACGCTGCGCACGAACAAGGGCGTGCTCGGAACGATGTCGATCAGTTGGACGAACTACGGCGGCATCGAGGACAACGGCACACGAATCTTCTGTGAGCGCGGCGTGCTATCCCTCGGCGAGGACCCAAACTTCGGCGTAGTCGTGTACTACCGCGATGGAACGCAGGAGCTGCACAAGCTCGGCGCCGTCGCGACGAACACGCGACAGGTCACGAGCGGCGTGATCGAGATGTTCGTGAAATGCATTCAGAAAAACGAGCCACCGACGATCAATGGGATGGAAGGATACAAGTCGCTGGACGTGATTCTCACGGCGATGGAAGCGGCGCAGCAGGGCAGGACGCTGAAGATCGAAAGCGGCGCGAAATAACCCCGTTATCGGAACAGGTCGTCTCCTGCGCCGGCAAAAGGTCGGAATTGCGCGCAAAAGGTCGAGAGTTTGCCGCAAAAGGTCGTCAGATTGCGGCGAAAGGTCGTCAGTTAGCCGCTAACTGACGTCAGATCGCCGCTAGGTGACGTCAGATCACCGCTAACTGGCATCAGATCGCCACAAGACGAAGGCGTTTAGGTCCAGAAACCCTAATTCTCAAAATGTAGATGGCCAGCAGCGCCGCCGCCACGAGGCCGCTCGTTGGCTCTGGCACACTAATGACGTTGAAGTCGAGCACGAACGTGTCCATCTTTACCCTGTCTTGAACCCAAAGCCGCGCCTCGACGGTGATTTGCTGTTGCGGGGCGAATGACTCGGTGTCGGACTGTGAGGGAAAAACGTTTGGGGTTGATTGATCGATGTTCAGCAATGCAAGGGTGTTCCCCGCGTCAAGTGCGGTCGTCGTCAAATAGTAGATGGCGCTGGACGTCGGAACGTTCCCATTTGGATCCCGAAAGCCTTCCAATACGTGTAGCTGCTTTCAGAAATGCCGTTGATCCGCTGATTCGGCGCGATCGCGGCCACATCGAAATTGACCACAACCATTTGGCCGCGGTTGCTGTCTGCAAATGCGTTCGAGCTGTGAAGCGGTGTTTGAACACGAGCATCCGATCCGCCAATTGCAATCCAATGGGTGCCGATCGGCGTGTGCCGTGGGAAGCCGCCAGAACTCGTGTATGTACCTTTGCCGGCTAACAAACCCAGTCCTGCAAGTGTGGGCTTCGCGCCCGTGTTTACCGGAGTAGTGGGCGGAAAATAGTTTTGAGCTTGCAGTCGGAAGTTCGAATAGCGCAACCCCTCCACCTCCAGCGTCAATTCGCCCGGCTCGTAAGCGGACGCATCAACTTGGCCATTTGGCAACCAGAAATAACCTGGCTGAATGAGGGCGGCCTCTTCCAAGGTGAGGCCGCTGGTCAGAACCCATGACGCAATCGCGCTCTTCAGTGCTTCTGGCACGTATGCCAGATTGTCGGATTTCGCAATCGCATCGACATCATTCGTCCAGCCCGAGCAGCGCATCAGATGTCCGACTGCGCACGCTGTTCCGTGGCGATCGACGAAGATCGGTGCTGGCTGCGCTGACTGCCCTTCGTTCAATGGAAACAGACCACGATCGCGATAAGTGGCAAGTCGCTGCAACTGCACGAGACGCGACGCCAGAAGGTGTTGACGCCAGTCGCTGCGTTCTTCAGCGGTCCAGGCATGATTGTCCGCCGACTCCAGCCGACGAACCGCAACTTCGATGCTGCGGGGCGTGTCGGTTCCAAGCAAGCCCAGCACGACATCGAAATGTCGTTGGAGCTGTTGCCGCGGACCCTCAAGCGTCGCGTTCGATTCGTCATACCGAACAATGCCAGCCCGCTGCAAATAGGCGGATCGCAAATCGGCAATTGAGGTCGACGCGTCGGCGCGATGGAAGGCGGAGGAGAGCAGCGCAACGAGTAAAACAACAGCAACTCTTCCAGTCATCTAATCACCCCGCCCGGATCGGAATTGAAGCCCAACGCAGAGTAATGCCCAGGGTGCACGATGACAACGAAAATCCGACAGCCAAAACCGCGCCCGGACCTGATTACTTCATGTCTGCGACTTTGACCGGCGATCGCTCCTTCGCGCTGACCATCGCGGCCTCGAGGACCTGCTGTATCTTGTACGCATCCTCGAAATCCGGCAGCGGAACGACGGGTTTCGTGCCGGCAAGCACGTTCAACATGTCGGCCGTCTGGTTAATGAAGCCGTGCTCGTAGCCAATGATGTGCGCATCCGGCCACCATGCTTCGGCATAGGGATGTGAGCCGGCGTGGGTGACCATGATGTTCGTCCAGCCGCGCGTGCGGCGGTCGGTGGTCGCGTCGAAGAACTTCAGGTAATTCATGTACTCGAAATCAAACAGAATCGAGCCGCGCTCGCCGTTGATCTCGAGGCCGTTGCGATTTTGATTTCCCGTCGCGAGCCGCGTCGCTTCGAAGCTGGCAATCGCCCCGCTCTTCATGCGCGCGAGGAATAGAACCGCGTCGTCCACGTCGCTCTTGCCCTTTTTTGCACCACCCGCAGTGCCGCCGGCGATGCCGCCCTTGGGCCCTTCCTCGACGATCGGCCGCTCCTTGATGAACGTCTCGGACGCCGCGCCGATGATCTCACTGATTTCATCGCCGCTGACAAAGCGGGCCATGTCGATGATGTGCGCGTTCAGGTCGCCGTGCGCGCCCGAGCCGGCGATCTTCTTCTGAAATCGCCAGAGAAGCGGCACATCCGGACCCGCCCAATCCTGAAGGTAGAACGCGCGGACGTGATAGATGCGACCAAGCCGCCCTTCCTTGACGAGCTGATGTGCCAGCGCGACCGCGGGCACGCGGCGATAGTTGTACCAGACGAACGTTTTGCTCTTCTTTGCCTTCCGCGCCGCATCCCGGATCTGCCGCGAATCCTCAAGCGTCCCGGCCAGCGGCTTCTCGCATGCGACGTGCTTTCCAGCCTCGAGCGCAGCGAGCGCCATTTCCGCGTGCACGTTGTTCGGCGCGCCGATGTCGACGAGTTCGATCTGCGGGTCCTGCACCGCGCCGCGCCAATCCGTGCACGCGTTTTTCCAGCCCCAGCACTTCGCGAACGATTCAAGCTCATTTTCGTCGCGCCCGCAGATCGTGTGCATAACCGGAACCAGCGGCACGTCGAAGAACTTCGCCACCTTCAAGTACGCATTGCTGTGCGTTCGGCCCATGAACTTCTGGCCGATCAGGCAGACGTTGATCGTGGGCTTTGGCATTCAATGCCTCCCTGTATCACGGGATTGCAACCCGTGCGGCGATGGCGAATACACGGGTTGCAAACCCGTGATACCAAAGGCTTCACACCAGATCGCACGCGTCCGGCGGCATCCAGTGGCGTTCTTTTCCCTTCCACTTCACGTTGCAGCCGATCGGGTTCGTGACCTCGACGGACGGCTTCTTCCCCGCCAGCAGTGCATCGACGGCGTCGCGTAGCTCGTGCGTTTTCTCCGCGCCGGGCGTGCGCGGATTGTCGTCCATCCGGCCGGTGTAACGCAGCTTTCGTTCCGCATCGAACACATAGAAATGCGGCGTGCGCAGCGCGCCATACTTGAGCGCGACGTCTTGCGAGTCGTCGCGAGCGTACGCGAACTTGAATCCCTTCTCCTTCGCGCGGGCCTTCATGTATTCCAGGGAATCCGTCGGGTGATTCTCCGTCTCGTTGGAATTGATCGCTATCATCGCGACGCCGCGCGGCGCGTAATCCGCGTAGAAGCGGTTCATCCGATCCTCACTGCCGACGACGTACGGACAGTGATTACATGAGAACACGACCACCAACACCTTCGCGTCCGCGAAGTTCGCGAGTGAATAGTTCTTTCCATCGACGCCCGGCAACTTGAAATCCGGCGCCGATTGACCAATTTGAAGTGTGAATGCCATTCTGTTCCTCCGTTTGATTAATCCTCAACGTTTTGTTCACTCGCGCGGGTCGTCGTCGGCCCCGTGAGGTCCGGTCTGGTAATCGATTTGATGGTGCGCGGCTGTGCAACGTCGGTGCCCTCGCTCTTCATCACGGTCACGACACTATCGTCCTTGCGTCGCGCGGCGTGCACGACCGAGCCGTCGGGCCCGATGAACCGCACGTCAACGTGATCCGGCGTGAACCGCAGGTGAGCGAAGCCATTGATCGACCGCGAGAACGGCCCGCGGCGATCGATCCTCATGGCGCGCGTTCCAGCGCCTCCACCGCCGACGAGCAGGAAACTCGGCCAGTGGTATTCGAATTGAAGGTGCTGAAGATCGTGGTCGTGGCCGCAGATGTAGAAGTCAACTCCATATTGATCGAACAGCGGTCCCCACTCGCGCTGGAGTACGCCGTTGTCGCCGTGATCGCCGTTGCTGTAGAGCGGATGATGCGCGGCGCAGATCGTCCATTGAGTGCGGCGCGGCTTAGCCAGTTCGTTGCGCAGCCAGGCCATCTCCTCGGCCCAACGCTCATCTCCAAGCAGCCCCTTGTTGCTATCGAGCATTAGGATCGTCACCAGCGGCTGATCGGACGGTACCTCCACTCGATACCAGCGCGACGGAAACCGCCAGCGCGAGTCGGGGTGGCGGAACGTGTACGCCATTTCGATCAGGTCCTTCCCGTTCTCGTAATCATGGTTGCCCAGGCTGGGGAAAAATGGAAAGTTGAACACGGCCGGGTCATACATCTGCTCGAACATCGTCTGCCACTTCGGGTCATCCGTCCCTTTCAGCTTCGGGTAAAAGTTATCGCCGCACAGCAGCATGCCATCGAACTCATCCAGAGATTGACGGACGTATTTCGACAGGACGCGCGTCACCCGCCGCTGATTGTCGTGCCCGGTTCCCCAATCGCCCATCGCCAGCAAGTTGACTTCGACATTGGGTACCGGCGTGACCAGCGGGCGGTCAATCCGCGCTGGCCGAGTGGTCGGCTCGATGCGCTTCGCGCACCCGCCCCATAACGGGATGCACAGGGTCAGCAACATTGCGTATCGAGCGCCTGACGTCATTGCGATTGGAAATCGTATTACGCAGCAGGCGGCTTTTCACGCTGCTGCAACATTGTTAAGGTCGGCGTGTCTGTAAGGCTGAGGAGTCGATGAACCGCATTACAAATCCGTTCTGGTCTTCCATTGTTCTTGTTCTCTCGACGTGCAGCATGCCCGTTTTCGCGGCCGATGCGCCGGGAATAAACCTGCGCCGCACGGTCACCGTTGACGTCGTCGAGAAGACCAAGGGGGCCGTCGTAAACATTTCCACCAAGAAACTCGTCAGCCAGCGCGTCGGATTCGGCGGCGACCCGTTCTTCCAGCAGTTCGATTTCGGCCAGACGCGCATTGTTCCGGCCAGCTCGCTTGGCAGCGGGTTCATCGTTCATCCGAGCGGTTACGTGATCACGAACAACCACGTGATCGACCGCGCGCGCCGGATCGAAGTCGAACTGGCCGACGGGCGCAAGCTCCCGGCCGACCTGGTCAGCGCGGATCCGGAGTCGGACTTGGCCGTTTTGAAGATCGCGAGCGACACGCCGCTGCCGACGCTGCCGCTGGGCGATTCTTCCGACCTGATGATCGGCGAGCCCGTTATCGCGGTAGGCAATCCGCTCGGCTTCAGCCACAGCGTCAGCACGGGCATCGTCTCGGCCGTGCACCGCGATTTGAAATCGCAGGAGGACAAAGTCCTGCTCGGCGATCTGATTCAAACCGACGCCGCCATCAATCACGGCAACTCCGGGGGGCCGTTGCTCAACGCCTATGGCCAGGTGATCGGCATCAACACCGCCATACGCGGCGACGCGCAAAACATCGGCTTCGCAATCCAGGTGAACAAACTGCGCGACATGATCCCGGAGCTGATGAACCCCGCGCAGGTGAAGAAGGTCGATGTTCCGATCAAGCTCCGCGAGGTGCGCACTGTTAAGCCGCCTGCAATCGTGTATTCCGGGGTGGAAGTCGTTGGCGAGGAAAAACGTCGCGGGCTAGTCGAGATCAACGGTCACCCACCCAATGACATCATCGAGGCGTACGCGATCTTGCTCGAATCGAAGATCGGACAGTCGGTGAGGCTGAAGTTCGGTGACGGATCGGAGCTCACGCTCGAGCCCAAGGCCGTTCCGTTGCCGGATGCGATCGTTCAAGCAAAGTCGCGACTTGGGCTAACCGTTGAGCCGCTGACACCACGGTTGGCGCAGAAATACGGAATGCTCACAGAAGACGGCCTGTTCGTCTCGCAGGTGGCGCGCGGGAGCGTCGGCGCAAAAGCGGGATTGGAGCCCGGCGACGTGATCGTGCGGTTGGGTCGATACAAGGTCCGCACGCTCGACGACTTTGCGGCGCTCATGCAGATGCTGCCAACGGAAGGTCGTGTGCGCATTGCCGTCATCCGCGGCAATCAACTCGGCGAAGGCATTCTGGAACTGTAATGTGCGCATCGTCCTCGCGCCCGACAAGTTCAAAGGCTCGCTAACGGCCATCGAAGCGGCGGACGCGATGGCCGCTGGAATCCGTTCAGTTGACTCCACCATCGAGATCGATCCATGTCCGATGGCCGACGGCGGCGAGGGAACTGTCGATGCGCTTGTCCGCGCGAAATCTGGCCGACTCATCACACGCCGCGTGACCGGACCACTGCCTGAAATGAAGGTCGATGCAACCATCGGTTTCATCGACGGCGATCAAACTGCCGTCATCGAAATGGCCGCCGCGAGCGGATTGCATTTGCTCCGCCCCGATCAGTATGACCCGCTCGCGACGACGACGTTCGGCACGGGCGAGCTCATCGTCGAGGCAATCAAGATCGGCGCGAAGAAGGTAATCCTTGGCATCGGCGGCAGCGCAACGATCGATGCCGGCTTGGGATGTCTACAAGCCTGCGGCTTCACGATCGTCCTCTTGGACGGCGAACTCGTTTCGCCAACCGAACCGCTCTGCGGCCGCGCCATCGAACGCGTTGCCCTGGTCAAACGTCATCGCGGCGAGCGCTCGGCCGGCGTCGAATTCCTCGTCGCCAGCGATGTGAGCAATCCACTTTACGGACCGAATGGCGCCGCTCATGTGTTCGGTCCACAGAAAGGCGCGACGCCCCAAGTCATCGACGAGCTCGACGCGGCGATGAAGCAACTTGCAACCCGTACCAATCAGGACGAAGCGGCAAAATCTCTCGGTGCCGGCGCAGCCGGCGGGCTGGGCTTCGCAATGATCGCATTCGTCGGCGCAACGCTGCGTCCCGGCGTCGAGTTGGTGATCGAGGCGACAAATCTGCGCGATCGCCTCGCGCGCGCCGACCTCTGCCTCACCGGCGAAGGTCGACTGGATACACAGACGCTTTCGGGCAAAGTCGTCGCTGGAGTGGGTGGGGCATGCCGCGAGCTGCACCGCCCGTGCATCGCAATCGTCGGCCAGTCCTTCGTTGATGACGCTCGTCTCGCTGATCTCGGACTCACGGACGTGTTCGTGCTAGTTCGAGACGGGATCACATCCCAAGACGCGATGGTCAGAGCACGCGAACGCGTCACGGAGGCTGCTGCTCGGGCGCTTCGCAGCTCTCGCGCATCATAAGGTGGAAATGCAACGTCTCGTCATGTTTCCCGGCATTGGTGCTGATGCGCGGCTATTGGAGCCGCAACGCGCGGCCGGAATCGAAATCGAGGTTCCATCTTGGATCGCACCACTACATAGGGAGACGCTGCCCGAATACGCCGCGCGCATCGCAACGACCATCCGCACGCCGCGGCCATACTGGATTGGTGGCGTCTCGTTCGGAGGAGCAATCGCGCTAGAAGTGGCTCGGCATGTGCAGCCGACCGGAGTGTTGTTGATCGCGAGTTGTCGATCATGTCGCGAGATAACGCGGTTTCACGCGATTGCGCGATCGCTCGCTCGCTTCACCCCTGCGAGCGCTCAGAAGTGGATGAACCTTCACACGCCCGCGACCCTCCGAGCGGTAGGCGCGTGCACGCCGCGCGACCGCGAACTGATACTCGCCATGATCCGCGATACGCCAGCGTCATTCCTGAAGTGGGCGTTACAGGAAATCCTTCGGTGGGCGGGCCCCGGCGAGCTTTCGATTCCGATTCACAGGATTCACGGTGAACGAGATCGCACGATCCCGTGCCCGCGCAATGCGGACAATTGTGTTGTCGTTCTTGACGCCGGTCATTTGATTAATGTGACGCATGCCAGCGATGTAAACGAGTTCATCCGACGAGAATTTGACCGCAGATGAGCACGGAAGAACGCGGATACAGATTTGAAAGACTGGCGTGCGTCCGCGGTTTCTCCTCTACCTGGGCCCTGCAACCAATTGCCCCTCAACGACTTCAGCCCCCTTTTCGATCGAAAACTCGCGCTTGCCCGGCTCTGCGTCGATGCGGATCGTATCACCCTCGCCAAAGTCGCCGCGAAGGATTCGGGTGGCCAATGGGTTTTCGATCCGCTGTTGGATAACGCGCTTCAGCGGCCGGGCACCGAACTGCAGATCGTAACCTACGTCGGCCAGCAGCTTCTTGGCTGCGTCGGAAATCTGAATTCTGATGTTGCGCGTCGCGAGGCGTTGGCGCAGATGGTTGAGCTGCACATCGACAATTCGCGCGAGCTGCTCCTTGCCCAGCGGGTGGAACACGATCGTCTCGTCGATGCGATTGAGGAACTCGGGGCGGAATGCCTGTTTCAATAGGTCGCGTACGGCGGCCTCGATTTCCCACTCTTCGCTGCCCTTGCTGCTCAGCTCCTGGATGACGTTCGAACCGAGATTGCTCGTCATCACGATGACGGTGTTCTTGAAGTTCACCGTTCGCCCCTGGCCGTCGGTGAGCCGGCCATCGTCGAGGACCTGGAGCAGGACGTTGAACACGTCGCGGTGCGCCTTTTCGATCTCGTCGAACAGCACGACGGAGTACGGCCGGCGGCGCACCGCCTCGGTGAGTCGGCCGCCCTCTTCATAGCCGACATAACCGGGTGGTGCGCCGATCAATCGCGCGACGGAATGCTGCTCCATGAACTCGCTCATGTCGATGCGGACCATCGCGTTCTCGTCGTCGAAAAGGAATTCCGCCAGCGCTTTCGTCAGTTCTGTCTTGCCAACGCCCGTTGGACCCAGGAACAAAAACGATCCGATCGGCCGATTTGGATCGCCCAGACCTGCGCGGCTGCGGCGCACGGCGTCGGAGACGGCGCGGACCGCATCTTCCTGACCGATCACGCGCAGGCCGAGGCGCTCTTCCATGTGCATGAGCTTCTCGCGCTCGCCTTCGAGCATGCGCGAGACCGGGACGCCCGTCCATCGCGACACGACCGATGCGATTTCGTCGGCCGTCACTTCTTCCTTCACGAGCGACTTGCCGTCGCGCGTCAGCTCATGCAGTCGCTGCTCGGCCGCGGCAAGCCTGTTTCGCAAATCGCGCAGGTCGCCATACTGAATTCGCGCGGCCACCTCGAGCTTGCCCTGCCGCTGCGCCTGTTCCAGCTCGACCTGTTTCTGATCGATTTGTTCCTGAGCCTGCTTGATCTCGTCGAGCGCCTGCTTCTCATTCTCCCAGCGGGCCTTGAGCGGCCGCTGGCGCTCCTGAAGCTCGGCCAGCTCGCGTTCGGCCTTTTCGAGTTGCTGCTTGCTCGCGGAGTCCTTCTCCTTGCGCAGTGCTTCGATCTCGATCTGAATCTGCATGATCCGTCGATTGATCTCGTCCAGCTCGGCGGGCATGGAATCGTTTTCGATGCGCAGGCGCGAGGCGGCCTCGTCGATCAGGTCGATCGCCTTGTCCGGGAGAAATCGATCGGTGATGTATCGATCCGAAAGCACGGCCGCGGAGACGATCGCGCTGTCGGTAATGCGCACGCCATGATGCGTCTCGTAGCGCTGCTTCAGACCGCGGAGGATCGCGATCGTGTCCTCGACGCTGGGCTGCCCGATGTAGATCGGCTGGAAGCGGCGCTCCAAAGCCGCGTCCTTTTCGATGTGCTTCTGATATTCATCGAGCGTCGTGGCGCCGATCGTGCGCAGCTCGCCACGCGCGAGCGCCGGCTTTAGCAAATTGCCGGCGTCCATCGCGCCTTCGGCTTTGCCGGCGCCGACAACGGTATGCAGCTCATCGATGAACAGGATGATCCGGCCGTCGGATTCGGTCACTTCCTTGATCACCGCTTTGAGCCGATCTTCGAACTCGCCGCGAAACTTGGCGCCGGCGATCAGCGCGCCCATGTCGAGCGCGATGATGCGCTTGTTCTGAAGTACAGCCGGGACGTCGCCATTGAGCATGCGGATGGCGAGACCTTCAACGATCGCGGTCTTGCCGACGCCGGGTTCACCGATGAGAACGGGGTTGTTTTTCGTGCGTCGCGCTAGCACCTGCATTGTGCGGCGGATCTCTTCATCGCGACCAATGACTGGATCGATCTTGCCCTGTCGCGCTATTTCGACCAGGTCGCGGCCGTAGCGTTGAAGGGCCTGGTACTTGTCTTCCGGATTTTGATCGGTGACACGCTGCCCGCCGCGGACGTCCTTGAGTGCGGCCAAGATCGCGTCGTGCGTGACGCTGTTCGATGCAAGGAGGTCGCGTGCGTCGCTCTTGACCTGCGCGATGGCGAGGAGCAGATGTTCCGTCGAGACGTACTCATCCTTGAGACGATCGGCTTCTTTCTGGGCCTGTGCAAAGACGTCGTTCGTCGCGCGGTTCATCCCAAGCTGTGTTCCGGTCGCGCGCGGAAGACGCTCGAGCAGCGCATCGACGGCCGTGCGGATGCGTCCGACGTTGGCGCCGATCTTCTGCACGAGCGGCCCGACGACGCCTTCCTGTTCATCGAGCAACGCCGCCAAGACGTGCGCGGGCTGAATCTCCGCATGATCGCGGCTCTGCGCGAGTTCCTGCGCGCGAACGACGGCTTCCTGGGCTTTGATGGTGTACTTGTCGAATCGCATGGGAGCGGTGCCTCCTGCGCCATCGAACGCAAACCACAGACCAGAATATTTGCTGTAAGTCTTTGTGAAAATAAGGGTTCTGAATACAGTTGACTGCCAAAGTGTTGGGAGTCGGTTGGATGACTGCCAACTGTGCAGGTCAAACCCGCGGCCCTGGCGGGCCGCCGCTAAATAGTGAGTACCGTTAGGTCTTTTTGATCTTCTTCGTGAACTCGGATTCGGTCAGGACGGGAACTCCTAGAGCCCGCGCTTTCTCGAGCTTGCTGCCGGCGTTTTCGCCAGCGACGACGAAGCTCGTCCTCTTGCTCACGCTGCCGGCCGCTTTGCCGCCGAGACGTTGGATCATTGCTTCAATTTCGTTGCGATCGTATGTCTGAAGCGTTCCCGTCACGACGACCGTGAGCCCTTTGAGCGGCAGGTCGGCGTCGCCGGGCGCTTGCGGCTTCGCAAGCTTCGGATCAATACCAGCCTCTTTGAGATGCTTGATCGAACGTTTGCCTGCGTCGCTGTGGAAAAACTCGTGAACCGAATGTGCGATCACCTCGCCGATTTCGTGAACGTTCGACAGCGCCTCCTCGTTCGCGGCGGCAATCGCATCGAGCGATCCGAAATGCGATGCGAGCACGTACGCGACGCGATTCCCGACGTGACGGATTCCTAATCCCGCCAGCAGGCGATCCAGTCCGCGATCGCGACTGGCCACGATCGAATCGATCACGTTCTGCGCGCTCTTGTCGCCCATGCGCTCCAGCTCCGTTAACTGCTCCTTCGTCAGTCGATAGATGTCCGCAAAGTCCTTGACGAGGCCAGCATCGACGAGCTGATCGATCAGCGACTCGCCGAGTCGTTCGACATTCATCTGATTTCGCGCGCAGAACCAGCGCAGCCGCTCCTTCAATTGCGCCGGACAAGCGGGATTGACACATCGGATGTACGGCGTGTCGACTTCCTTTTCGACCTCCGCACCGCAACTCGGGCAGGTCGTGGGCGCGGTCACTCTCTTCGCACCCTTCGGACGCTTCTCGAGGATCACCTGAACCACTTGTGGAATGATTTCGCCGGCCTTTTCAAGCACGACGGTGTCGCCAAGGTGAATGTCCTTCTGCTCGATCTGCTCGATGTTGTGCAGGCTTGCGTTGGAAACCGTTGTGCCCGCGACGAAGACCGGATCCATCCGTGCGACGGGCGTAAGCGTGCCGCCCTTGCCGACTTGCCAGTCGACGCTGCGCAAGACGGTCTGAACCTGTTCCGCGGGATACTTGAACGCGATCACCCAGCGCGGCGCCTTGCTCGTTTCACCCAGCCGCCGCCGCTGCTCGAACGATTCGAGCTTCACGACCATTCCATCCGTCTGATACGCGAGCGTTCCGCGGCGATTTGCGAATTCTTCGATGATGCGAATAACCTCATCGATGTCTTTGGCGCGCCTCGTTTGCTCAGGGATCGGGATTCCAAATGAGCGGATCATCGTGAGACAATCCCAATAGCTGTCGCACATCTGCGGTTCCGTGGCGCCCAATCCATGGGCAGCGAAGCGCAGGCGGCGCGACGCGGTGATCTTCGGATCGAGCTGCTTCAGGGTTCCGGCGGTGAAGTTGCGGGGATTCGCAAACGTTTCCTCGCCGGCTTCCTCGCGGGCGCGGTTGATGCGCTGGAACTCGGCGTTGTCCATGAAGACTTCGCCGCGGACTTCAAGAACGCGAGGCACATCCTTGCCATCGACGAGCTTGAGCGGGATCGGGCGGATCGTGCGAACGTTGGCAGTGATATCGTCTCCCCGGCGACCGTCCCCTCGCGTGGCCGCCAGGGCTAAACGACCACTTTCGTAACGCAGACTGACGGCGACCCCGTCGATTTTCGGCTCGACCACGTACGCATACTTCTCATCGGCGAGCGCTTTTTTCACGCGCTCATCGAACGCACGCACTTCCGTTTCATCATACGTGTTGTCGATGCTCATCATCCTCACGGCGTGCTCGACCGTGCGGAAACCGTCGATCGGCGCGCCGCCGATGCGCTGCGACGGAGACTCCTCCGACGCGAACTCGGGATGTGCAGCTTCCAGCTCGATCAGCTCGCGCATGAGTCGATCGTATTCCTGATCAGTAACGACCGGTTTGGCCTCGACGTGATACAGGTGATTATGGCGATCGAGTTCCGCGCGCAGCTTATGAATCTTCTTTTCGACGGACTGGCTCATCGAGGACATTTCTACCGGGAAATTCTAGCGCGGGCGAACGCGATGCTGCCAGATGTCATCGATCCACGCCTCACGTGCGCGGGTGGCTTCGGGTGACACGTTCGAACCGTGCGTGGCCCCCGGCATGCGGACGATTTGCTTCGGACCGGCGTAGCGGTCGTAGATTCTTTGCTGAAGCCGCGCGGGGACAACCTCGTCGCGCTCGGAAACGACGGCGAATACCGGCGCCTTGCAACGCGTCGCATTTGCAACCGCGTCGAGATCGCGCGGAATTTCGGCCGCCACGATTCCGGCGAGAATCCACAGGTTCCACCAGCCGTGCTCGCCGAGAACGACCTCGCGCAGCGGCGGCGGGTTCAGCACCAGCACGCCGGCGACGTCGCGCCGCGCGGCGAGGAACAGCGCCGTCATCCCGCCAAGGCTCGCGCCCGACACGAAAATCGGCCGATCGCCCGCGATGCGCTTCAGCTCGTCGTATGCAGCCAATGCGACCAGCGGTATTGATGAAAGTCGAGCAGCGCCACTGCTGCCGCCGTAGCCCGGATAGTTCACGGCCCACACTTCGACGGGATGATCCTTCCAGATGCCGTCGGCGACCCACCGCGTGATCTCCTGGGCGGTGTTTCCATTGCCCGTAAACTCGAGCACGAACGCCGCCGATTTTCCAGAACCTATGGCCCCAGGCGATTGCGCGATACAGATCTCGATTTCCAAGTCGTGGACCGAGAGGAAGCGGCGCTGCAGACCCGAGCGATCTAGCGTTTGCGGCGGCGGATGCAGCAGGAGCAGGTCCGCCAGGCTTCGCCGCGATGCACCGCATCCCGCGGTGATCGACGTCAGCAACGTGATGAGCAGGACGACACAGGACATGCGCAAGCCAACCATCACGTATTCGCCTTGTCGTTCGAAAGGTTTCAGAGTACGTGAAGTCTTTCCAGCACATTGGGATCCTAAGCTTAGAATTCCACGTGGACAAGTTGTCGCG